>JAABUT010000125.1_pt1 | contig 140616 bp, 151 predicted proteins | sample 5559281 | NCBI WGS metagenome assembly JAABUT01 (sample SAMN10711880, study PRJNA513359) | rock metagenome | isolation source: Antarctica rocks | place: Antarctica: Victoria Land, Ricker Hills nord | collected 2016-01-04 | reverse complement strand
TTGAAATTTGGTGGATTTTTGAAGGTGGTGGATCAAAAATATGAAGTTTAGTGGTGCATGGCTGGAAGTGGTGTATGGCTGGTGAGCACTAAGCGAAGAACTGAGCGAAAGTGGGGGGCACGGATATACGCAAGCCGCGCCTTTAGCGGCTACATTAGTGCTCCGCGGGCCGAAATCCGGGGAAAGCTGCATCCACATTTTGGTCCTCTAGCAATTCATGGGATGAGGAGCACTTTCTCTTGAGCCATGGCAGCGAGGCTCCAACTACCTAGAGGCTCCTCCCGGCTATGGCAGCTTAAGCCTGGCTTGGGTGGAAGCCGGCACATGTCCTGCCGGGTTACTAGCAAGTCTCGCCGGGTCAGTGAAAGCTTCGCAAATGGTGGTGGTTCGAGGATGCGGGAGATATCAAGTCAATCCAGTACCGAGAGTATTCAAGACCCCTCCTCGATTGATGTCTTCCACTTGGCCTCCCAAATGACCTCCCGCCACCTCCCTACTCTCCACGATTACGCCTACCCCACCCCCTTCCACCTCCTCTCTCTCAGTCTCTCCGATTTTATACCGCAAACCCCCATTTCCTCCATATCCACCACCTCTTCCTACCTCCACAAGTCAACTATTCCACCCTCCCACCACCTCGTCTACTTCCCCCCCCCAACCCCAATATCCTCCCTTCTACCGGACGGCACCGATCCCCTCCATTCCCCCGGTGGCCCTTTCACCCGCCGTATGTGGGCCGGTGGGTCCATGGCGTTCAACAACCCTTTACACATCTCCGAACAGCGTATCACATGCGACGAACACATCAGCGATGTTACTGTCAAAGGCAGGCCCGGGGAAGAAAAGATCTTTGTGCAGATTAGCCGTCAAATCTCTTACAGCTCCAACCCCTACACTTCGATCATCGACGAGACCCGCAGTCTAGTCTTCATGCGTGACCACCTCCTCCCCAGCAACCCTCAATCCACGTCAAACCGTACGAAAATCCTCAACCCAAACCATCCGCCGGACTACACTCATACCTTCGTTCCGTCAGCCTCTCTTCTCTTCCGATTCTCTGCCTTAACATTCAACGCGCACCGTATCCACCTTGACAAAGAGTACTGCCGCACCGTCGAAGGCCATCGCAATCTACTAGTCCATGGACCTATGACCGTGGTGCTAATGCTGGATTGTTTGAGGAGCGAGTTGGGCAAAAAGGATGCCCATGAAAGTATCAAGGCGCTGGAATATAGGAACCTAGCGCCGGTGTATGCAGAGGAACAAATGAAGATTTGTGGAAGGAAGAAACGAGAGGATGGGTTGTGGGAGGTTTGGGTTGAAGGCGGAGATGGAGGGGTGAAGGTCAGGGGAGTTGTAAGGACCGGGCGCATCGAGTAGGGTTGTAAGGATGGTCGGGGCGGAGATAAGTAAGACCGATGAGCCAGAGAAGCAAAAGCGAGGTGAGAAGTTAGAACGGACAAAGGTAAGGTTGGAAGGGGCTCCTGCGTTACTGGGTGCAGGTTATTGAGGAAGGGCACAGGAGGGAGATATTCCTGCTTGGCTTTGGAATTAAAATTGATTTGATTTGATTTATTTCATACACCCTTGTGACATCGATATTGGATCGACCCATGGGGGACACTATGCTATGTGTATCGAACGGACAAAACCCTCTGGGGGAGAAAACCGCTCGCCGGCTACACAGCGGCTGCACGCCGCCGAAACAATAACGCTGAGACTATGTACTCAGTAATGAACCTATAGCTTCTATCCAGCGCGTGACGCTCGAGTAAACTCTTACTGCGTGCCTGTGCTGTTTCTTTGCAATGCATCGTTCTTGTTCTGCTCTTCATTGACGATATTCTATACAACGATGTTTCGATCTTCGATCGCGAAGACCATGATTCTTTGCACCCGTGATGCTCGTGATTGTAATGCCGAAACTGTGTTCTTTGCTCGATGATTGTCATTCATCGAGCAAGAAAATATGCGTGAAAGAGAGATACATACGATGAGAAGATAGAGTGTGATTGTATCAAATAATTCTATTCTGCTCTTGTCTTGTGTCACGTAGACGTTGATAGTTCGTGATATAGATGTGCGATCGCAGTCGTTCGATGCTTAGCTCTGATCGATAGTAGAGAATGCGTTCTGATCGTTCTTCTGCGCTTTCGATCGTTCACGTAGATAGATGCATGATCTGTCGCTATAAGTACAGAAGTTGAGCTCGTCGAGCCTCTTCAGTATATCAGCGCAGTCGACGAGTCACTACTTCTTCGACCACATGTAGTCATGAACTCGAGACTCAACACCTGAATCGGCTATTCTACCCAGTATCTTTTCATCACCTTACCGTTCGCGACGTCGATGTGAGTGAAGATGTTTCAGTGTATCAGCGCAGTCGATGGATCACTACTCCTTCGACCACTTGTAGTCGCGATTCTCCAGGCTCACATCTGGGTCGACTTCACTACTAGTAGTATACCTCTCCATCTCTTACTGACATCGACTTGTCATTAATCTTCTTCGTAGGTTGGTTGTGGCTGTTAGGGGAGGTGCTGTCGCGTGGCGACGTGGATGAAAACTCTGCACGGCAGCTTTCACAACCACACAACGTCCTAACATCATTCGAACTGCGTCGGATTGAGATCTCTAGGCTCTTTTGACTTCTATTCGGACGCAGAATAGAATCAAAAGGTTCGTAGCCGGCACCACGTACAGGTGGATCTCGTCGCCGGCCTTGGAATTAAAATTAGAATATAGTTTATTATGTATATAAGTATTATAACGAGAGGCTGTACATATTAGAGTACGAATAGAAAATCCTTTGACGTTGCTCGAAACCTGGATTGACAACAGCAAGGCAAGGCATGAATCTTGAAATAATGGTTACAGATTCGTCTCAAAAGTAGCCGTGCAATATTCCCAGTCATCGTCTCTTTCAGAACGCCGATCCATTACGAGAGAGTCTTATTAGCTACCGTAATAGCTAGCAGTTTATGGTCAAGCTTGATAGATTGGGAGGTCAATATTTAAGTTTCTCTTCTCAGATATCCTTTGGTATGGAAATCAATTGAGGACGCGATCGATACTAGGGATCAGAAGACTTCAATTTCAGTTGGACATCTCGAGCACTTTGTGATGCGATGGCAAAAATATTACTGACTCAAAGTAGACTCCCTATTCTATCCACCCACGCTTATCGCGGCTCGCTCGCTCATTCTCTTATACACGAGCTGTCCTAATAATAAGTCTCCTGATCCAAATCTTTCGTCATTCCAGCCAGTGCAATAGGTCATTCTGTCACCGACTATAAATAACCACCTACAGCTTTTGAAAAGAGACTCGATCCTTTGAGCATATCAGAAAGTGAGGGAAGTGGAGGATCGGAATCGTCCGTTCGATCCGAAGGTCGTTTCTTTCCTTTGCATGATCTATGGCCTAGGCTAATCAACCATTGAGATGTTTTCTATTATGATTATAAAAAGTCGCTGCGGACGAAATCTTAGCTTCTTGACGCAGGCTCGTGGCGAGCGCATCTGCAATGCAACCTTATGGGATATCGTTGTTAATCATTATGCCATCAGAGCAAGGTATTAAATCGTCAGTAAACATCGTTTGCAACTCTTAGAAACCCGACAGCCGGTCCAAACAATGATCACGAGATAAGCAATTTGTCAACAATGTTTATTGGCTGCGTTGTCTCTAGATTTACAATAGCTATTGTGTTTCAGAACCTGGGGACCGGCTAGAGTTCATTGAGTCGCGCCACCCTTTGCCGCCGCCACAATATTTTATGATAACTAACTGGAAGCTGTACGACTACAACTGAAATTGACTTATTATCACAAGTCTCAATGTGAAACGTTTCCATATTGTCATCATTCCTCCGCAACAAGAGCTGCAGCATTTATTACTCAATTTTAGTACGAATTTATTCGGTCCGTTTTCTGTTCTCTGACATGGACGTAAGATCCTCGAACATCTTATCCACTTCTCCCATCTGATTTGAAACTTCGTCCGGCACGAGTTTGACTCTCAACCAGAGGTTAGCTACTTTAACGCCCCAGAGGCTACCCATGATCCACTGGCATATCCCCCCGAACTTGCCTACTATTTTCAAGATCATCTTCCGGAGACTACATCTTACAAGGATGAAGGATGAAAGATTCAGTATGAAAGATTAAAAGAGGTACCTCAAGGTAACAGTTACATTGCGCCGAGACCATGGAGACGGAGGAAATGGTACTGGATGAGTCTTCTGGTGACTATCTTTCTGGTAATATTAGATGGAGGTATTGGAGGGGCGTTGGGAGGACGCAGATCATGGTTTGTATGCGGATAACTTCCCAATTTTTAATTCTAACGTCGTAAGGCGACCTAGTCCTTCCTCTTCCACCACCGGTCAGCTTTTGTCTCCGTTAGGAAACGTTACATCTTCACCAGGCGCACCGAACTCTACCCATTCGTTTTTGGCGAATACATCTATTGCAGCCACAAGCTGTCCCAACAGTGATCGTTGGGTGTTCTCTCAGGACATTGCAGGCGATATAAGAGGCGCTCAACATGTACACTCAAATTCCATCTGGAGCTTTCCTTCAACTTCTTATAATTTCACACCGGCGAAACTAGGAATTGCGCTAGGTGCATCCTGTTTTGATGTTCCTGCAATGCTTGATCGTTATTATAGCACTCCCAGTCCCGGTTTATACATTAGTCATTGTAACCCATATGATTTCCTCTTTTACTAATCTCTCCTAGATCAATGTAGTATATCTCGACACATCCAACGTCCTTCAGCAATGTATCTATAACGAAGGCAATTGGAAGGATTCACTAGTCTATCCAACTATACAGCCACCTGATAACGACACCAAGACTTCAGTGACAGGTTTATTCAAACCGGAAGCTACCTATCAAAACCTCAACTGTTCGGAAATAGGCATTCCATTTATTCGTCCTCTGCACTCTACCAATCGAATTGCGCCCTCGCGGCAGTCAATCTTGACCCGATTGCGAACCTTCCTCACGACCCGCACCTCAATCCTAATTGCGCCTCGAATTTTGCGAAACAAGGGGCTCTGGCTTTTCTTGATGAAGGCTTCGCCTGTGTTTTCGATGGGCTTGATCACACCAATTCGCAGGGATTTACGAAGTGCGCTATAAGAACCATTGGAGTCCCTCAAGATTTATATATAGTGGACATGCTTTGGCAATTCAGCGACCGGTACCAAAACACCAGAGTCAATGTCACCAATACAGATAATAGTTTGTGCTTTCGTTCAATGGAACTGAAATGCAGAGCTAATACCAATCAGGACCTCTTTCTTCTCCCATGGAAAGCACTAGTTTTGGTACAGACATATCATTGGTTCTTCTTCCTCAAAACAACACAGCCACAGTCCACCTACAGCCGAACAATACCATAGCCGTGCAAGTATAGAGTCTTATTTCGAATTATTCAACGTCCGAATCTTATCAATCGTCCTGGACGACAGCAATCAGTCCCTACAACTGTCTAAGTGCTGCATTGCTGGCACCCCACTCAACGATAGTCTACATTTACTACCAGGCCAGTGATTCGACCCTAGCAGAGAGTTCTTACGATCCTACCACACAAACTTGGGTTACGAAGCCTGCATATATCGCGATTCGGTGAGTAATACGTCGAATGCGCGGAGATATGATGAGATGGACTATTGTACCGCATTTCTTTTCCACGAGTCTTTCTGCGCTTGTTTGACTATCTCTAAGTAGAGGAAAGACATGCCGTTCCTGATGTCTAGTCTGACCTTTATGTACTCTGCCATGGCGCTGTGATATACTTATTAAATTTTGGTATGATATTCTCCGTAAGGCAAAGAAGAAGATAACCACAACACCATTGTACCAGCGCTGTTAGGAATCGAACCTAATATAATTAAACAACTCAACGTAAGGTACCTAAAGAGTACCTGCATGGTACTCTACTAGCCGATAAATCACGTGCTTGAGCTTATCCCCATTGGGGTCACGCGCTAGCTAATCGCGTCTCCCACGGCTTTCAACGGAACCCTTGCCCTTTACCAACAAGCTCACAATGTCATCCAAAGCGGAATCATCGTCAGCTGCCGCTGGTAACAGTATCAAGGCAAACACGAATGGCACCGCTGCATCCTACGATTTGCCGTGGTATATCCAATTATCAACTTCCGTTACCTACAATTCTAACAAGCACCCAGGGTAGAGAAGTACAGACCGGTATATCTAGACGATATAGTCGGCAACTCCGAGACAATTGAGCGCCTCAAAATTATCGCCAAAGATGGAAACATGCCACATGTTATTATCTCTGGGATGCCAGGAATCGGCAAAACGACATCGATATTGTGTCTTGCAAGGCAGCTCCTAGGCGACGCATACAAGGAGGCTGTCCTCGAGCTCAACGCTAGCGACGAGCGAGGTACTCCAAAGCCCCTTACCCCCACCGCTATCCCCCGTACTAACGATTCTCTCACACAGGCATCGACGTCGTCCGCAACCGCATCAAAGGCTTCGCCCAGAAAAAAGTCACCCTCCCCCCCGGCCGCCAAAAACTCGTCATCCTCGACGAAGCCGACAGCATGACCTCGGGCGCCCAGCAAGCCCTCCGCCGCACCATGGAAATCTACTCCACCACCACCCGCTTCGCCTTCGCCTGCAACATGTCCAACAAAATCATCGAGCCCCTGCAGTCCCGCTGCGCCATCCTGCGCTACGCCCGCCTCTCGGACGCCGAGATCGTGAGGCGCCTGCTGCAGGTTGCCGAGGCGGAAAAGGTCGAGTATACAGACGATGGCTTCGCGGCGCTCGTGTTCAGCGCCGAGGGCGACATGCGTCAGGCGATCAACAACCTGCAAAGCACGGCCGCGGGCTTCGGGCTCGTGAGCGGCGAAAACGTCTTCCGCGTCGTCGACAGTCCGCACCCGGTCAAAGTGCAAGCGGTCATCAAAGCGTGCCACGGCTCGCGCGTCGAAGAGGCCGTCGCGGGCGTGAGCGAGCTGTGGGATTTGGGGTATAGCAGTCATGACATTATCAGCACGATGTTCCGGGTTACGAAGAGCGTGGAGGGGCTGAGTGAGGGGATGAGGTTGGAGTTTATTCGGGAGATTGGGTTTTGCCATATGCGGGTGCTGGAGGGGGTGCAGACGCTGGTGCAGTTGTGGGGGTGTGTGGCGAAGTTGTGTCGGCTGGGGATGAAGGAAGGGTTGTTTGAGGGGAGTTGATTGGGGGAGGGTGGGGAGGGTAAATGGGGGAAGAGCTGGTGGTAACAATCTGACTCTCTACGAGGAGAGCTCAGGGGAAGTGATTGGCATTGGGATAGGAAATGTCTGGGCTGGCGGGGTATGCTTGTATCAGGCGGCGCAAAGGGCGTACGAGGCGCTCACATCCGAGCCGGCGGCGTTGGTGATGCGCTCAGAACATATGGCGGAGGGCTCTTGATCTTTAGCATACGCAAGCATCTGCTCGAGCATAACACGCAGGCTTCGAGGATTCTCCACGAGATTGATCGGTGTATTAGCGGTATGAGATACCAAGAATCGACGAGAAATGTCTCGTCCCTCAGTTTTTCATCAACCCGTGTCTCGACACCGTCATAGGCCACAACTCCCTCGCAAAACCCACCGCCCCACCGACTAAAATCACATAATACGCCACCGTCCACCCCATGCCCAACCTCCCCCCCGCAACCTCCACCCCCCCACCGGCCCCATCCTCCTTGCCCCTCCCCACGGGCGGTCCCACCACCTCCCCGGCCTCCACACGGCCCCAAACCCTAGGCAACCCGCACCAATTACACAGCGCATGCACCAGCACCACGGCCCACAGACTGCCCATTCGCAAAAACAAAAAACTCGCATACCAGCCAAACAGGGTCGTGTAGGCGAACTGCAGCGCAGAGCGCAGGAAGCAGGGGAGCAGGGGCGTGTAGGGGTGCGTGAGGGTGTATTCGTAGAAGTGGTGGATGTGGGCGATTGCGAAGTAGAGGGGGGGGAGGAGGATGAGGGGGGTGGGGGTGAGGGGGGTTAGGGTGTGTAGGGGGAGGAGGAGGGAGCGGAAGAGGAGTTCTTCTGTTAGAGGGCCCTGTGGAGTGGTTAATTGGGGGAGGGGTGGGCCTTGTGAGAGAGACGTACAGCGATGTAATTCCGCCAGCCGATCCAGCTACTCAGCGTCTCATGCAAGCTGCGTCCCCGGATCCACTCCCGCCACCCTGATTCGCAAACCCCCTTTTCGAACAGAGGGCCCGCAAAGAGGATAGCCGTAAGAAACAAGCTCTTCAAGGTTGCCAAAGGCCGGACGGGCCACCAGCCCAGGAGGCGGAGGATCTCGGAGGGAGAGGCGTGGGCGTGGGTGGAGAGGATGTAGATTGTGGCGATGGAGCAGAGAGTGACGGAGGCGGTGACGAAGCGGATGCGAGCGCGGATGACGGAGGGGGCGTCGCGGGAGAGGGTCGGCGAGGGGCGGGTGGTGGGGGAGAGGTAGAAGGGGAGGACGTAGAGGAGGGTGTAGGTTATCTGGGGCCGGTGGTGAGTGGCGGGGTAGGACAGTTGAAGGAAAGCTCTCTAAGATATGATCACACGTTGTAAAGGTTCCAAAGGTGCAACAGCTACAGGCATGATGTGCAGATAATGTTCCGAGGGATGATAGAAACAAACAAAGAAGAGGCTACGTACCGAAATAACCGCAGCAGCAGTGGTGGAAAGCACAGGCTGTGGTTCTTTTCCTGCTTCGTCTTCTATCAGCATATCAATCCTCGACGAAGCACTGACGGCGTTTACGATAGACTTACCGTCCATGATGTAGTTAGAAAGACGCTGATACAAGCCGGTAGGAGCCATAGCGGTTGTTTCTGTCAGGGTGCAGATGTCATCATCTTTTTCACCCTGCGTTAGTTTCTTGTAGGGAAGATGTTTCAGAGACACTTAGTTGTACGGAGTCAAGTACTCCGTAGGCTTCACGATGTTTCGTCTGATGACGACTGATTGGGCCTGGGAGTGCCAAGCATGCCGGGAGGAGCCGTTGAACTCGCTTCCAATCGACGGACAGTCTAACCCAAACAAGGTTAATAATTAGTCGACGGAATCCAGGGGAAATTTCCAGCGATTTTGGAAATTAATTAATTATAGAAACAAACGCGGTTCGCGTCGCAGAATTGTACTTTTAATCTCCAATCGATAAAGATTGTGGAAAATGATTGAGAAAAGTATCGTAACTTGTACGAGTAGTCCCCCCCCCCATCATGCCTATTTCTCGACTTCGTCTTCTTGCTCTGATTTTCCAAATAGAAAAAAACAAAACTTCTACTTGATCAAAGCAATAATTCTTCGAAAACCGTAAGCAAAAGCCATCTCAAGACAGGTGCCATTGGTCGACCTTTGCATATTGGTACCTGGCTAATCGCGGGAGGCTGAGGGCTGAAATCAATCCCGCAACCCAACCCCTAAAGGAAAACATCCCACTTCCCTATCGATTAATTCTCCTGGATTTCCTTTTTCACCTTTCCCTCTACATACTACAGCACTCCTTCATTGCATTTTGATGATTAACCTTCTATACACTCATTAATAGCTGTTTACGATTTCCGTTCACCAGTCACTCCTTCGGTCACCCATTAATTAATACCTTTTCACGTCGTGTCATTTCCAGCGCCCTCCCAGTCGTCCTCCCAGTCGCCCGCCAGGCATTTTCTCAATATCTACCAAAAAGGGAAAAAAAAGCACAGAACCACATACTTGTCCAAGCACAAAATATAATACCACACTTCTTCAACGTTATGCCATTTACGACCGCCGATAATGTCTCACCTCCCAAATCCATTGAGGTCCTCTCCTCCAAGACAACCGTTACACGAAAGATCCGATTCCCATACCAATTCAGTCGCATCACCTACCCTACGCATGATCGGAGAACCTGGAGCACCCATATATCCAAGCAATCCGTACCCCACCCACCCGTCTCACATCCTTTCGCCTAAGAGACAAGGGTTCGTGTTTGAGGATGATAGTGTTTCACAAGAGGGTAGTCCCGTAGACGATCTTGAGCAGGAACACCTGGAATCACGGTTTCCTACAACCAAGGGCAAAGAAATAGCTGGCCCTGCCAACATCAAGAATGGAGCATCCTTTCAACCATCGACAGCCGACTCATTTGGGCGGACGTTGCCATTTACACGAGACTTGGAACGGACGGCTGCAGCTGAAACCGACGTCGATACCCGGCTACTCGCTATGGATCACTGCATTGACGAAGACGAGCGACTATCAGATGAGATCGTGCAGCTACCCAGCGTGTCTAGCCGGACCGAGGCGCTAGGATCACCTTCGTTTATGCAAAACTTTAATGACAACTCCACTCGACAGCCTGTGGCAGCCAAATCTTCCGACAATTCTCTGTCGTCCGCTGATTCTACCGGAACGGTCCTGAGACCCAAGGGCCGAGTTCGTGGCTCATACACGGCCTTTCCAAGCCCAGTCTCAGGTTTTTCCAATAGCTCGAGAGACTCCCTTCCTGCGCCTTTAAGAGTGAACCCTAGGGGACGTGAAGAGAGGGTTCCCCCAGCATCCGCAGGCTCGTGGACCGCTTCTGATGATGTCTTCCCGGAGGGGGCGCTTACAGAAAGGCGTCATGCCTCTTCCGGTCCTATGTATGCAAATGTGCAAGCGTCGAGCAACAGCGACGTAAGCCTTCAGTATCCTGTTATTCGTCCACCAACCGCATCAGGATCATGGGCAGAGTCTTCGAGAAACGTTCCTAGCCGACCACCGCGTACATTCGAACATCACCTAGACCGTTGGAACCCTCATCTCTCCACTGTTGAGTCGGAGGGAACTCCAGATCTTTCGAATCCGCCTTCGTTACCAGCTCTGAGTCCTCGCAGGAGTAGGAATACCACAGGCTCAACCATTCGCGTCGTCAACGAGCGTGACGACAACGTTCCTGAAATGCTATCGCCAATACCTGGATCTCGGGACTCGGGCTTTCGTAGCTTCTTCTCACGAGACTCGTATCCGAGTCTACGCCGGAATGCGTTACAGACAAGGCCTGGAAGGAGAGGAAGTTTTCTCCGAGACAGCATCCCAGCATGGGCGAAGTAAGTCAAATTTGGCGCAGTGAGGTCATACACGATGTTGAAATTAGTTCTAGAACCTACTACGCACGAAGCCGGGAGTCCATCAGCGAACTTCGCCCGCAAACCGGTCCTTCGACGTCCGAGGTCTCCCTCGGCGTTTCACGCCCTCGAACTCGACCTCGCGAAGGAGATGAGCGACGAGGGGACCGAGAGTCAATGGCGATAGAGCCTGCGGAGCTCACCGAGCCTTTGCAGCCTTCAGGTGCCACACTGGTGGAAGTTCAAGGCCAGCCAAGGCGAAAGGTCTCGCAAATCTGGTCACCTCATTTGTGGCATGACAGGAGAGCCATGGGCCGGAGAAGCATGTTCCAGCCGCCAAGTCTAGACGAGCAAGCCGAAGGACACACCATGAGTAGACGGACTGCACAGATTATTTTGTTCACTGTCGGTTTTGTATTCCCTATAGGTAAGTCAGGCCTCCATCGTTTCCCTTGTGGGAATTCTAACATGATCCAGCCTGGTTTATCGCTTCCTTCCTACCTCTACCGCCTCGCCCGATACACAATGAAAAAGACCCTGCCCTGCGTATTAGCCGTGTGACGATGTTCCGAGACCTCGAAAACGCCCTTGATCCCGTCGATGAAAGGCGTTACGAGAACGCAAGATGGTGGCGAAGCCTCAATCAGTTGATGTCGATTGTTGGCCTACTCATCATCGCTGCCATTGTAAGTTGACGCCTAGTGTGCTTGGAAAATCCCACCTAATGATGCCACAGATCGTTCTCGCTGTCGTCGCCACGAGCGTAAAAAATTGACTTCACCCACGATTGATATCTTATGACGACATACTTTTACGATTCCCTATGTCGATTACACCCTTTACGTTCCTAATGTCTCCTTCTTGCACTCCGCGTTTTAGCGCTGACGTTTATGATGAGCGAGCTTTTTTCAAATCTTCCTTTCCCAAATCGAAAGAGAATGAAAGTATGGTAAGGAAGAAAGAAACGGAGAGATGGCGAACATATGTAAGGAAAACCATATTGCACAAACATTGCACAATTTTCTTCCTAGCTCTCAATCTTCGCATTTAGCGAGTCTTTAGCCGGCGTAATATCTTTCTGCATGTCTCAGGGACGAGCTTATGCTGCAAATTTTCTATACAAATGTTCATGGACGTATTATTCTGACCTAATGTACTTTAATGTACCCTTTACGGGAACGAATCAGCCTTTTCGATTCTTCAAAATCACAGGCATACTTCTGCACAAAAATGCTCGTGAGCTTGGCTTGGGGATGATAAGATGACACGGTTTATAGTCTTTCGAGTCTCATCCGATCAATGGCGCGCGATGCCTACTTCAACAATCCAACCAAGCCCGCAAAAAATTATCCCGCTCTCCGCTCATCCAACCCACCCCACACAATCACAACTCCCCCACTCGCATTTAAAAACTCCCCAGCTCCAAACAATCCATCAGCCCCCTACAAACCGCACCACACAGATCCCCGCACCTACATCACCCCCCCCCCCCCCCCCTGTTCTATCAATTCACGTCACGCACGAGAAGGGAGGCTCGCAACACCCCACTCACACATGCACCTTACTCTAACATTAGGGTTCTTAGGACGGCTAGTGCTGGTGCTGCTTCTACCGTAGTAAAACGACAAGCAGCCAATTTCTTCGCAGCGGGTGACTCCGGAGTACACTACACCGTCTCGTTAGAATTATTCGCTTTGACTCCGCTCGCAGTTGGTTTATTGCAACTTCCTTGTCCACCATCCTCTTCCCTTCCCTTCCCTTCCCTTCCCCTCCCTCCGCTCTTGTCCTTCCCTAGAAAAGACCCTCCAGCTCCGAACCATAACAGAAACTTCAGGGCTTTTGGATATAGGAGGGGGTGGGGGAGTCGATTGGGTTGTTGGATGGGGGTGAGGGAAGAGGGGGAAGGGGACACGGAACAGGGGGCTTGAAGGGAGATGGGATGGGGTAGGTACGAGAGAAGGGATGTGTGGAAGTTTAAGAGGGGGTAAAATTAGTGGGGGGGAAAGGGGAGGTTTAAGACAATTGGACATCAGGCGTAGGGGCCTAGCATGGGGTGTGATGGGAGAATGGCCAGCGGGGGGGTTTAGCTCTCTCGAGAGAGGAAATCGATAAGGTTGATGGGATCCGGGAGGTGGTGGAGGGGACATGGGAGGGGAAAGGGGTGGTTTGGAGAAGAGGTGCCTGGTGGGGAGCGCGGGCGGGCATTGAAGGGGGTTAGGGGGGGTAAAAAAGAGCGTTTTAGGCGGAGATTTGTTGGTGGGGACGCTGGGTGGTTGGCATTGCTGTGGAAAAAGAATACCGGGTGCAGAGGGTAGACAGCGAGGGTTTTTTTTTGCGGGGGGGTGGAGTATCTACTGCTGAAGATTTCTGGCGGTTGGGGAGACGGGGGGGGGGGTGTTGGTCTGCTGCAGGGAGACTGGGCTAGAAGAGGAGGGAGGTTTGGATGTCGATGTGGTGGGGAGGTTTTATGTGGGCGTAAATGTGGAGGATGTGGAAGGGGTGTTGAACGGTTGATTGGATTGATATTTCTGTATAGGAAACCCATGGGGATTCTTATGGGTCTTTTCAACTGTTACTGGAAATTGGGGGAGGTTTTTGTACTCGTACACGGATAAGCAAAGGAACATTTAGGACTTGAGTTGGTTGCGAAAATGGCAAGTAGTAAGGATACGAGACTTGACTAATGTCTGTTACGCATACGAGATCTTGTAGAGGTGAACAAGCTAGAAGTGGGCGAGGATACTCCGGCTGTGAAATTGAGACTTTTGCTCCATCTAGGGAGTTTGGCGTATGGTATTGTCTGAGAACAGAAACAGATCAAAGGTGGCTCTGTCAATCCAATCCAATCCAATCCAATCACGACCCCTGAGAACGCACCTGTGGCGCCTCAGATTATTCAGCTCATCCTCTTTTTTTCAGGGTAAAAATCCGATTTCTCGTTCTGAGTATTGAAATGGCTAGCATTTAGATAGTTGCGATTTTTTCTCGATGGGTGTTTCTCTGTTGGCTTTCCCTGGACTCTTCTAGGCTTGGTGTTTTGAGGTGGAAGCTGAGACGGGGTCGGTGTGGTCGATATCTTAGATTTCCATGAAAAGCGATCTTTGACATGCTATAAGGGTCCACGTGCCTTCTTCCTCCCATTGTGATTTTGCTTCATTGTTGGAATCTTTGTAAAGGTCGTCCAGCAGCCTCGGCAATTTTCTGGAGTTACCCAAACATCACTCTCGAGTTGTACATATCTGTCGGTACTATCGGTTCTCTAGCGGCTAACATATCCGATATCTCTCGAATGATCCTTGACTGTGTGACCTGAGATACCAAGATCTGATCCGAGGGTCTCCTATCTGTATGAGCCATGACAGAATGCTCGGATATCTACAGCGTATCTCGACGTGTGGCAGACCCCCCGAGATTGATAGATAAGCTGATCGAGTCTACAAGAGCAGCCGGGAGCAATGCCGATCACGAGGATTGCTTAATATCTGCATCCGATGTTACAGGTTCTTTGGCTTTTGAATCTGTCGCTGCATTCGCAACATCTCGGCTTCGCCACTGAATAAATTCCCGCGAGAGAATATCTCCGTAGCCAGACTCTTCATGTTTGAAAACTTCTATCATTGGTGATCTCTCTCTGCGTCTAATGCGCCAGACACCTTCGCCCGTTATGGTGTTCTTGAGCCCTGGGAATGATTAGCTGGCATCTTCTACATTCATAGGACTTCCTACAATCTAAGAAGCTGGCGGTAAAATTAATGCAGAGATTACCGTCCCAGGTGCCCTTGCCCCGTCTCTTGACTAGACCCGGAATGTTCTTGGTCTCTAATTCTTCGACCCTTTGTAAGATGCCGCTTTTGCTGCGGAAGCCCACGATGATTTTAGGAACTCCTAGTAGAAACGACTGGACCCAAAATTTTAGTAGCTTCCGCTCGTACTTAAGCATGTCTCTCTCGTTCTCTATCTCTGCGGAGGTCTTCAACTCTACCCAATTAATGGGGTCGTCTTTGTTGTTTGGCTTGCAGTCCCATACTGGGTGACGTTTAGCATGTTCTACCTCACTCCTATTTCCTGCTTACCAGCATCCACTTCGCCTCCAATGACCATTTTTGCCTTGCCGATACCAGTCTTTACAACTGAACAATACTGAGCATAATTGTTCACAACCATCTCCTTACGCCCCTCGATGAAATCTCGAGAAGTAGGGTCCCACTGGTCAGGCATTAAGGACAGGGTTTCAAACTTATAACCTACAAATCGATTTAGCAAGAGGTGGTTTATATATAATAGCCACACATACCCCAATAGCTCATAAGGTCCTGTGAGGGAGCGCCAGGTTGCGAAGGCTGGCTGTGCTGTGACTTTCTTGACTCCAATTTGTGGTCGTGGTTCTCCTCAATGAAACTTTAAAAGTTGGTACGGTGTCGCGTATCTGGTCATCTGCAAAACTTACATTGTACCCTTGAGTAGCCACAAGTCAGCGATAAATTCTTCAAGCCTTGGCCGCCAAGGAAGTGCCCACTTGGAACCTCGTCGCTTTCATCTCGAATCTAGGACGTGTCAGGATTCAGACCACGCATATTCAGCAAGGACCAGACCTACCCATTCATGGTGTCAAAAGGGGTAGCCATGATCTTCTCTGTCAGCCAATCTCTTCTCTGATGCGCTCTCAGGGACCCATCTACCTTCGTCATCATTCCTCTCCACTATAAGCATTAGCTCCTAGTGATTAAGAAAAGGGAAAATAGCCTACGGTAATAATATCGGCTTCACATCTGGTACCAGTGCGTTCTTCAAAAGCCATGATCGTCTTTAGAAGACTGTCCAGATGGTCGTCCGCCGTATCGTCAAGCTGTTGAAATTTATCGAAGCCTTTAGATAAGTCTGCTCCAATGTCTGGAGGATAGTAATAGCGCAAAGAGCGCTCATCCAGATAAAACTCATGATTCTCGTCATACGAAAAGTAGGCAATTTCCTGAAAAACGTCATTTAGACATTCAATTCGATAGGATTACTGAGACGTACTTTTGGTCTTCTGATTGCAGCACTGGAGCCACTGAACCTATTTATAGGCTGAATATCAAATTTACTCATTGTTGATTGATATCTACAAATTGATACCTGATACTGTTGTCTCTGGAAAGCACTTTTTAACGCAAAGATGCGAGGTATGAAGTTTCTCATATAAGTGCTAATTGGGCTTGCATGCAAGGAGATGCTTGGGAGGCGCGTCGCGTGGACAAAGCAAATCAGCCCACGATATCCGGCGTCATATGTCATATGATGTTTGTTTGCTACTCTACCGTAACAACCACAAATATCAATATTGCAAACATCAGTATCCCAAACATTGATAATCCAAACATCACATACCATGGCTGCAAAATCCACTTCATCACGAGCACCGGACACCACCAATTCCCAAGTTAGCCGCAAGCTATTTCACAAACACCTTAGTAGGCGGCCCACCAGCACATCGACCTCGACGTCTGCAACGACACTGCAAGAGTCGCCGCAAGACAATACCTTGGATATTGTTGTTAGAGATCACAATGGAAATTACTCGGTTGATGTTCTTCCTTCACCGCCAATAGAGGAAGATCAGGCAGCGCATGAGGACCCGGCGGATGAGAAAGATAGTAGGTTGATTGGAGGTCCCATACAGGAACAAACTGCTAAGATGGTATGTAGAGCTTGAGGCAAGACTGCTAGAGATGTATAGGAATAGGAGCATAGAGCCTGGGGATCCGCCTGGTTAGTACGAGCCAACAGCTTCTCATGGATTATCCCCAACTAAACAAGACCAGAACTATTATCTGTGGTCCAAGCAAGTCTACGACGAAAGGTAGCCTCTTTGGACGAAGACAATTGGATGTTCGAAGCGGAGGAAGAAACACCAGGCTAAAACCTGTGTATATCGTCGTTCTATCAGCCCATATGTCACTCACCAGGAGCTTCAGCGCTACGAAAATGAACGATTCAGAGTTGAGCTAGGAGTGAAAAATGTGAAGAAACATTCAAACGTGTATTTGATCGCTGGTAACCCCAAGTAAGGCTTTATCAAGCCACTCGCCTGAGCGCAATCCAGTACCATCGAAGAAGTCTTGTGGGAGACCTTGGAAGAAACTTATCTCTATCACTTGTTCTGATGCAGGATCTACCGGAATAAGACGATCTCATGGCGACCGAAGGAAATGGGGACCTTCTCCCAAATTCATCAATCATTGAGCGCTAAGAAATTTACATCCACATCGAAAGCTAGTCAGGGCCAACCGCAACCATATACACGACTTTGGCCCTATACATAATTGCCATAATCTCAATCAAGTCCTTCCGCCGGCGGCGCCGAAGCCTCCGCCTTCTTCACTTTCGGTGTCCCTGGCCTCGGGCTCGCCCCAAACCCCATCATACTCCCCATCATATCAAACAGCGGATTCCCCTGCCTCGGTATCTTAATGCCAAAATACATCTCCCCAACCTGCGCCAATGCATCGTCCCAAATCCCCACCTCTTGGATGTACGGCGCATAATGCTTGGCGAGCTGCTTGAACACATCCGAAGTCCCCCGCGGTATCGCGAGGAGCAGAAGACCTAGGAAATTTAGGAGCGGGAGGGACGGGTAGACGCGCATGTCGGAGCTGGTGCTACTGACTTCTTGGACGCTAAGGGATTTGTTCTCGGTGCTGAGGCGGGAGGTGGAGATAAGAAACGCTTTGTTGGCAGAGCGGAGGTTGCCGGTCAGGAGGTACGGGAAGACAGCGCGAGCGGCATAGAGAGCCGCGGTGTGCGAGTCATCTTGTGTGTACCACTCATACTCGAGTTTAGCAAGCTGTTCAGGCGAGTCTTTGGTGCCCAAAGCCAGGTGCTTTTCCGCATCATAAGGCTCATGATCTACAACGAACAAGTAGTCAGCCACCGTATCCAGAAGAATCGAGTAGCATCTCATACATACCCTCAGCAAACAACGTCCCCGCCACATGATGCAGCTCCGGATCCCCATTCTGATACTCCCCAAACTTAATACTCCACTCCACCATGGCCTCCACAAACCTCTTCTTCGTCGGTTCCCCAGGCGGAAACGCCCTCAACAACGCCAACAGCTTTCCTACATTCACCCTCACATTAGCCCCCCTTCATTTCCCATCCCTCAAACCCCCACCCTCCCCCCCCAAAAAACCATCACAAACAAACAAACAAACAAACCAAAAAAAAACCCCCAAACAAACCTTTCTCCCCCCCCCCCACCCCCTTCCCCCCCCTCACATACACCTCCACCAAATACCCCCCCAGATCCCCCCCGCTGGCCCCCTGCCCCGCCTTCAGCAGCGCCGCCGCGCCCCCGTACAGCACCTCGATGGCCGCGTCCCAGTTTTCCTGCTTGACGTAGCGCGAGGCTACGACGCGGAGTTGTTGGTGCGCTTCGTAGTATTGGCCTTCGGCGATTCTGTGGGGTGGGGTGGGCGGGGGTTAGAGTTGGGTTGGGTTGGGTTGGGTGGAGGGGAGGGGATGGATGGGATGGGATGGGAAGGGATGGGGGGGGAAGGACTTTTCTTTTTGGCGGGCGATGGTTTTTTCGATTTTGGTGGACATGGTTTTTGGGGTGTTGGGGTTGTTGGGGTTGTGGTGGTGGCGGTGGTGGTGATGGTAGTATAGGAGTGAGTGGGAGGTTGATGACGGATGAAGTTCCGTCTTTGGGGGCTTGGAACTTTTGGCTCTTACTCTGTAATTTTTGGGAGTGTTCAAAAGTTAATAATCAATCACAAAGTGAAAACCCAAAAATAAACTTGGAATAATTGCGATCCCAGGGACTCGAACCCTGCTCTCGAGCATGGGAAGCTCGAATTCTAACCCCTGAACTAGGAACGCAGACGTAATAAAACGTCACTATTGCAATAATATAATTCTACGCTCACTGCCATCAATTGAGACAGCGCACATCGATCGTTTTCTTGGCCTTTCCTAGTTACTCCATAGCATCCTGGACCTGATGCCGTTCAACGTAATGAAAAGCAACATGCAATGGATATAGCAAAGGTACGTCAAGCATTCGCTATATTATCAAGTTTTAATTCGCCCGGCCTAAGCGCGTTTCCTTTTCCACCATGCTGTAAAGCGATGCCATAGACAAGTGTAAACGCCACAAGGTAAAATGCAAGCACTGTCTACTTGAACTTCAAGCCATTACAAGTCCCCATGAGAAGTGCCAGCCCCAGCCAACGCCCCTGCGCAGATAGCTCAAACGCCGTGCTAGCTAGGCCCGGAGTTGATACAATGATAAAAAAATGAATGCTGAGCCCCATGCGATATCAAGGAGTGCTTTTCCGGAGAATGCACGCTCTCTATCTTCGGTTGTCGTTTGTCGTTTTCGCAGATTTCTCACCGAGGAGCTTCCGTTTAATGGCGTCTGCTGCCCCGAGCGGAAGGGGCTGGGTGCTGTATTCGGAGTTCGAGGATAGGGACATGTCGCTACTGGGTGATTTCAGCCTACACCCTCGCCAATTCCCAAGCCCACCGATGCCAACGAACCCTCGAGAAGGATACTGCGATGCTCGAACCCTGGCGCGCGCATGGTCCTCTTCCTCCCTCTCCCTCAAAGCCAACTCTTCCGATCCCTGACGCATGTTCCCCGCTCCGCCAGCACCGCTGCTAAACAGAGCGGTGATGGAGCGGGAGAGTTGTGATTGGCGCGGTGCGGTGTGAGGATAGGGACCACGATCTGCTCCGTTGTCTCCTACGACGTGGTGGTAGTTTCCGGCACCGCCGATGCCACCGTGGAAGTAGTTCCGTTTTGTACGGCCCCGCACCAGGGAAGAGGTCGATGAGGTTGAAGCATGCATCGTGTCGGGGTTGGGTTGTTCGTTCCTTTGTGGCGAGGAGGGCATATTGGACAAGGCGCACGGAGGTGGCAGCCTTCTTGTACTACGCTCAGTGGGAAGCGGTAAACGATGACAGGCAACAACAATGTCAAAGCATGCACCAGTCCGAGTATTGGAGCGGGAGAAGTAGAAGTCAACGCAAAACGGACGAGGACAATGCATCGACTAAGTACTCTGGTCTGAAACTGGGCAGCACATATTGGAGAGCAAGAGCGAACGCAGGACGACCGCCTACACATATTACTCAATAGTGCAATCATGTATCGGGGAAAGCGCGATGCAGGAGTAGTTTAAGGAGCACGTTGTACTACACATTTCGGTTTGTTCTGTTTATTCTCCGGGGGTTACAAGGGCGACGGATGATTCTTCAGGTTCGCCGAGAGTATGCGTGACATAATAAGTCGATGTCCAGGATTGACTACTACCGAGCCACTTTTGCAGTTGGGGGGTTCGGGGGGTTCGGCCAGAAACATGACATCTGGGTGATTTTGATGGATGAACATGCTACTGGTTGGTGTACTGGAGGGATGTAACATAAGAAGGAGGCCTCAGTAGATGGATATCAAAGGAGAGAATCTGCTGGAATCAGCAGAAAATAACAAGTGTGACGAGTGAGTGGAGCGGGACACATAGGGTACTTTAACATGGGCTGCATGTAGCGCGCGGGCCGTGAGTCTGAATGCGACAAGCGGGATATACCATATACCCCGCAAAATGCCAATTTCTCCCATCTGCACATGTAAGGTACTTGGCCTTGACGTACTTTACAGTACATGGGCTCTGTAAGGTAAGGTACGTAAGGGTAAGATAGCTACGGGTAGGCAAGGCAGATACCGTGGTACCTTACAGTAGTAGTACCTGTTCCAGATTCATCATGTGCCGAGCATGTGATTCTTCGGTATTACGGTCATGCTTGTGTTCCGTACATTCGAAAAAAAACACACGCGATTGACTCGGGCCTTTGATGGCCCTGTAAGTCGTTGAGTGATTTAGTTTATATTAGGTTCGATTCCTAACAGCGCTGGTACAATGGTGTTGTGGTTTTCTTTCTCTTTCTGTATACCTTAGCTGAGATGAATAACCCCCAGGCTTCTGCAGCCTGCTTCCCTTGCAGATATGGCTTTTGAAACGTTCAGCGCATAGGACGTATTTTCCCGTGAAATTAGAGTGTTCTTTTTCCCCAGAAGAGGCAACTGCCGTTTACTGCGCTTGAGCGTGGTCGAGATCTTGGACTGATCACGTCGTCATTGTTGATGTCCCCGTGACAGAGGAAGACAGTGCTCTTTGCCCATTCCCGGCTGTGCATAGATGATAGTACAACTAAATCTCTTTCGCTCCTGCTATGAAGGTTATTGTACTTCTGTTTGAGCCAGTCTTGGAAATCGTTCCTCTTCTACTAGCTCTCTTATATGGCGCATCGATTTTCGGTAAATGTCGCGAAAGAAAGCTCGGGCCTGAAGAGATGTCAAAGCACCAAGCCGGCGGCTACCAGTACGATCCAGACTTATCATCCGGGGTGCCCGAAAACGGATGATATCTTCCGCAGATGCTGGTAAAAGTTGATTAACTGCGTAGGTGGCAACCGGCAACCGGCAACCGTCTCTGGAAGTTAAGCAAGGTACACATACGGTACCTATACGTCAGTCCAACGCGCTCCACTCGACTCTCGTCTGAGGAGTAGTGAAGGTGTTACAGGCCAGCATATTGCTCCTTCCTCGCATCTATCTCTTCCCAAGCGATCTTACGTCTTTCTTTTTCCTTTGCACCTCTGACAAAGGCCAACAACCTCAAAGCACCAGACGGCGTGACACCTTCACATCTTCTCGCCATGCCCACACTCTCAGGCCGTGCTATCTCCAACACTCGCAATTCTTCGTTGCTGAGACCATGGATCTTGCTATAATCCAAGTCCGTCGGCAATTTCAGCTGCTCGTCCCGCTCAAAGACGCTAGCCATCGCCTTCTGCCGTTCAACATAAGGAGCATAGACACCTTCGATTCCAACGCGTGACCTGACTTGTGGCGAGAAAGACGTAATAGCTGGTATATGTGGGATCAGCGAATCCACCGAAACCCCAGCAAGGCGCAAGAGATCATAAGCAGAACGCGGAACCGTGTCTTGATGGACCTGGAATCCTTTCGCAGCCCATGCATGTGGGCTCATCTTACATTTCTCGAGTAGCAGCTGCAGATTTTGCATTTCTGTGGCGTGGTCAGAGAAATGGTTCCAGCGCTTGTCGCCTACCACCCCCGCCTTTCTGCCCTTCGCAGTAAGACGAAGGTCCGCATTGTCCGCACGAGCACTCATGCGATACTCACTCCGTGATGTGAACATACGATATGGCTCGCTGACACCCTTGGTAATAAGGTCATCAATCATGATACCGATATATCCATCGCCTCTGCCAATGACCAATTGCTCTTTCCCTTGAGCAGCGAGACCGGCGTTGATGCCTGCCACAATGCCCTGTGCAGCCGCTTCTTCATATCCAGTAGTACCGTTGATCTGACCGGCTAAATACAGGCCTGATATGGGTTTTGTCTCCAAATTCGAGCGCAGGTTGCGCGGATCCACGTAGTCATACTCCACACCATAGCCAGGTTGAAGCATCTTTACGTTTTCAAGTCCGACGATGGTATGAAGCATCTGTTCTTGCACTGCTGCGGGTACGGTCATAGAAATGCCATTGGGGTAGATGACATCCGTATCGAATCCCTCTGGCTCAAGCCAGATTTTGTGTTGGGTCCTGTCCTGGAAGCGGATTATTTTAGATTCGAGGGAAGGACAGTATCGGGGACCTTTGACGGTTTCGCGGATATGAATACTCTGATCCAAGTTGGCTCGAATGATCTCGTGAGCAGCAGGATTAGTCTCCGTGCCGTAACAAGAGAGCTGATCTTGGACGGTAACGCTGTCGTTAAGGTATGAGAAAGGTACTGGAGGCTCCTCACCTGGTTGAACCTCTAATTGTGAAAAGTCAATCGTCTTTCGGTCAAGGCGGGGAGGAGTGCCTGTTTTCAATCTTCCTAGATCAAACCCAGCGTCCCGGAGCGACTTGCTGAGTCCAAACGTCGCTGCCTCTCCCATCCTTCCACTTGGGAAAATATCCAGACCGATGTGTATCTCTCCACCGAGAAATGTCCCAGTAGTAATGATCACCTTTTCAGATTGTACAACATCCCCAGATTCTAGCCTGACACCTGCAATGCTCCTCTGCTTCCCTTCAATGCCTTCAACGCCTTCAATGACGATGATATCCGCTACCTTGCCCTCCAAGACTGCGAGGCCTTTCGTAGACAGTATTTCAGCCTTCATTTCCCTCTTGTATATTTCCCTATCTATCTGTGCTCTTGGACCCCAGACTGCTGGGCCTTTCTTCCTATTCAGTACACGAAAATGGACCCCAGCTTTGTCCACAATACGTCCACAGACTCCATCCAAAGCGTCAATCTCGCGGATCATTGTGCCTTTACCGATACCGCCGAAAGAAGGATTGCACGAACAAACCCCAAGGTTTGAGAATGAAGGAGTGACAAGTGCAGTTCGTGCACCCGATCTAGCTGCTGCAGCAGAAGCTTCTGTTCCAGCGTGGCCACCTCCTATCACTATCACATCATAAATACTATCGTTACCACATTAGCGTGTTCGTCATTCCAAGATGGGGGATAAAGCTCAAGTTTCTTAGGCGTACTTTGGTCCTTCGGTGACTGTAGCAAATGCCCGCTGCCAGGTTAGCCTTGCCGATCGTACACGAGGACTATGGCCCCAGCGCAGAAACGTCGAAGACCGTAATGGTAGAGTCATGGCAAATAAGAACCAGGAAATTTGATTTAGAAGCTCCCACTGGTGGAAGCCAGAATTATTACATGGTCGCTTAGGGTTGCCGCGCTTGCCTCACAACTGCCTTAACTCCGGTGGTTAAAGTGAAGTTGAAAAGATTGTTTGACTAGGGTCATATACTGTACGAGTAGACTCATGTTAGAGCTGCCACTTGTAGGAAAAGAAGATTTTCAATTCATTCGCTAAACTCGGCTTATCAGAAGCTACAAACACAGCACCTAAACTCCAGTACAACCACTGCCATACAGCCTAACGCCGGCCGGCCTCCTTCCTCAATCTAGCTGCTGCAGAGGAAGAGCCCATTTCGGGCCAGCTTGATACGGCATCCTCTACTTCTTCCAAGAACGTAGTGCTATTGTGCATGTTAGTAGCCCCTAAAACGACCCTGACCCCTGGAGAACTAGCGTTCACTTGAGCGATCATTTTGGCTTCTTCATAAGTTGCACCTCCAACAATGAATATAATGATATCCTGCGGTTTATCCCTTGTAGTCCCACCACCTTCAACGAAAGGATACTGTTGCTCTTTCAGCCTAGCTTTGATGAGATTCTGTAGTGTGGCTTCTAGCCGAGGAGAATGCTGGGTGTATACATTCTCAACGTCTCTTAGGCCCTTGAAACGATCGCGGGCCCCAGAAAATATGGATGATGACTCAAAAAGATCAGAAAAGCCCCCGGCAGTGGGTGATGGTTGGAGCGAGTGGTGGTATGCAAGTAGTTTCAACACCAACTCAACGCGTCGTGGTGATACATTCCCGGCAGCAGTAAGAAGATCAAGGAGCATGGATAGAGCATTTGATGGATGTTTCTCGTATCTCAGTGCATATAAAGCCACAAGACGAAGCTTACCCTCCGAGGAGACTTTAGTTGATTGAATGAGCCGCTGCAGATTCTGTGACAGATTAGTCAACGGATTCCGATGAAAACCAAGACAACAGTAAAATACCTTCAGATCGCTGCCATGATTATCGTTGCACGCCAAACTCTGCTCAAGCTCACTGACACTTAAGAGATCGTCCGTACCAACTCGTCTGCTGAGCTCGCCGACAAGCGTTACATGCTTGCTCACATTGCCAGAGAGCTTCCGAAACTCAGGATAATCCTCGATGAACTGCTTCATGTCTGCGATTGATTCAATGCTAGCGCTACTCTGCGATTTTGATGAGTATTGCTGTACGTATTCTTTGATATTGCTACCAAGATCACCGAAATTGAGGTACATGTTCTTCTTGAAGAAAGGGTCTTGGTCTTGGGAGAGGACAATTTCCTTCAGCTCAGGCCTTATGTCAGGGACGTCACTTAAGTCTACTCTACCGTTATAAATGCCAAGAAGTTCATGAACCATGGCTTGATAAGTCCATTGTGTCAAAAGAGGGGTGATAGGATCATCGCGTCGATCTAATAGAAGAAGTATTGGTGGAGTATCCGTTTTTCGAAAATCGAACAATTGCTCCTCTTGTGTCATTTGGTATCGAACCTCTGTGGCGAGCTTCTTCACTATTAGGCTGTTCTTCTCATATCTAATTAGGGGTTTCTTCTTCAACGATAGCAGCAGAGCTATGACCCCTTCGGTGCATCGTTGTAGGGAGTCTGGATTCCACGAGTCTGGAGTATTGCTCCATAAACGTTGCTTAGGAAATCCGAGATCGAGAGACAGTAGGTCCGGGTTAATAACAATGTAATCCGCAAAGTATTCCTGAATACCACGAACCACTTCGTTGTTGTCGGCCTCTGCAAGTCTTTCTAGAGATGACTTGCGGATGACGTTGCTGAAATCTAACTGGGAATCAGTCTCTGGTCGCCATAATTTCTAGTCATAGCTCTCACAGATATAGTATTCGCCATACTTTGGGTTCCTGAATTCGTCTATGAGATGTTGTATTGAATCTGCAGACGGCCGTACAAAACATAGGCATCGTAGGTGTCGCATCTTCTCACGGGAAGTATTGTCAATACGGCTGGTCTCGTAATTAGCTAAGATTTCCTAGCGTTCAAGATTGCTTACTCTATAAGGTAAACTTCATGGTTAAGCAGGGCCGACTGTGTAGTAGCTGTCGAGACAATGGATACCTGGAACATGTTAGCCAAACAACTTCCTACCAAAACTGCGCTAGACTCGCACTGTCTCACTGTCTAGCAAGAGAACCTTCATCTTGGCAGATGAGGATCCTGGAATAGAGTCTCCAGCTGAGACCATCTTCGAGACGTAGCCTGAGACCGCTGAAACCACGTCCATCGTGACTGCTGAGTTTCTGACGATCCTAGAACTCGGAGCTGCAGCATCGTACTGAGATATCTAGTCAAACCATAATCCTTGCATCAAATCGATGTCGACTATAAGGTAGCGTAAGGTACAGTCTAATGGCCGCTCGGGAAACTGTTCTGTGGATGAGGTTACGAAGTCGTGGGGTCTTCCGCCAAGGCCACACAACGCGGCCCCGCGGTCAGAAATGACGGCCCCCCCTTCTCCTTTTCCTTTGTTGACACTCTTCACCGCGACCATGAAGTAATTGCTTCGATCAAAGATCTTATAACCAGTACCGGCGAGGGCAGGATGTTGCCCTACATCGACATTCGTGAGCTTCTTGAATAATGCTCTCTTCGTTCAGAGACCATGCTAATGGTCCGCCAGCTTTCCAGTATGCCGCTTCACTGACCGGCTCGTCAGTCGACGAATGTTAGATTTGCGCATTGAAGTCTCTGCGGAATCTCTGGCTCACCTTTCTTAGTGAAGCTCATTACTTCGTTCCTCATCTCTTACCCTCTTGCTGGCGTCCTCAAACGCATACCTGATTCCAAGCCGTATCAGAAGAATCTGTTCATAATAACGTGCGTTAATAGCACCTGCTGGTCATCCCGTTCAATGTGCTAAAGTTTTGAAAAGGGTCTCTCTTTTCTACCTGGTTGGATTGTTCGATCTCTGGGCGGGAATCCGTACATTGTTGATTAGCTCTGTCGGTGCCTATGTTATTGCTGCTTATGTGAAAGGGCCGTTTATGCCATGGATAGGCTTTGTGTTCATCATGGGGCATATGTCCATCAACCAGCTGCGAAGGCAATTTGTAAATGCTCCGGAAAAAGTCGACATTACTGGTACGTTCAATACGATCGAGGGCTTGGCACAGCGCTGAAATCAGATTATAGGGGCACAGATGGTCCTTGTCATGAAGGTAAAGCTTCCAATTTGGGCAGAAACACACTGAAGAAGCTAAAAGCCATAAGCTCACAGCCTTCTGTTGGAATGTACAAGACGGGCGATTGCCGCCAAATGAGCTCGTTGACTTCCAGAGAGAGCGGGCTCTTGTTGAGCTGCCCGGTCTTCTAGATTTTGCTGGCTATGTTGTAGGTGTCGACCTGAAAATAAGCATAAAGTGTTCTAAAAGCCTTTAGCTATTCTTTCCCTCCTTATTCGCTGGCCCCGCTTTTGATTATATTGATTACCGACGGTGGATCGAGACGAGCATGTTTGAGGTACCAGCAGGAACAGACCCGGCTCACAAGCCCCAGACTCGCAAGAAACGAAAGATACCCCGGAGCGGTACGCCAGCCACCATTAAGGCGATAATTGGACTCGTTTGGATCTTCTTGTTTCTTAAATTTTCAGGTTGGTACAATACCCAACTTGTGCTAGGCGATCAATACATGCTGTACGGCTTGTTAAGGCGACTATGGCTCTTACAAATGCTGGGCTTTTCCACGAGGATGAAGTACTACGGTGTCTGGTATTTGACTGAAGGGGCTTGCATTCTGTCAGGCATGGGCTACAAAGGAATAGATCCAAAGACCGGCCGAGTACAGTGGGACCGGTTGCAGAACGTCAATCCTTGGGGCATCGAAACAGCGCAGAACTCACGCGCTTACCTTGAGAACTGGAACATGAATACCAACAATTGGTTACGGAACTACATGTACCTGAGGGTAACGCCGAAGGGAAAGAAACCCGGCTTCCGCGCCAGCTTGGCCACGTTCGTGACCAGTGCTTTTTGGCATGGGTTCTACCCGGGATATTACTTGAGCTTTGTTCTAGCAGCCTTCTTGCAAACGATTGCGAAAAGTATGTTCTCCTCTGCAACCTTTTAGTGAAATAGTGCGGTATTCTGAGATCGATAGATGTCCGGCGTCACATTCGCCCCTTCTTCCTAACCCCGGACGGCCAGCGCCCCACATCCTACAAGCCATACTATGACGCCCTGTCCTACCTTACAACTCAGGCAGCCTTCAGCTTCACCACCGCACCATTTGTCCTGCTTACCTTGCCTGATTCCATCCTTGTCTGGTCTAGGGTCTATTTTTACGTCGTTTTCGGCGCTGCTGCATCCATGGCATTCTTTGCTTCCCCTGCCAAAGTATGGCTTATTAAGAAACTGAAAGCGAGAAACCAGTCTGCGTTACAACCGAAAGAGAATATTGAGCATCCACTTATGGGCTTACCAAGTGATCCTGGCAGGGATATCGACGAGGCAGTCAAAGAAATCAAGGAAGAGGTTGAGGCAAGGAGGAGGCGTGGAACGAGCGCAAGTATGCCTACGGGTCAAAACATGAAAGCCGCTGTAGAGGAAAAGCTTGGGAAGAAGCTATAGATTTTCTGGAATTGTATGTATGGATTTCCATGCCAGTATGATACCCCCCTGCTACAGTTGTGGCTATACTGCACGACTAGCCGTTTCGGTTGTGTTTCTTTTAACATTTCTTCGTTTGTGTGAGTAGGATGCCGACGGCCAAGGTCGACATGTTTGTCAATCAATCTAATCCATACTTCCCATGCTTCTAGCAGGCTGTTTTGCGTTCTACACAACATAGATAGAATTTGGCACGTATCAAAATCACGCTCAAGATTCCCGTTATTCTTTCCCGTGTTGTTGCAGTGATGTATAGTGTTGTTGGATCAAAACAGCCGGCTCCCTCCGTTTAGCAGGGGAAAGAACGTGCGTAGCGAATATGTCTACTCGAAATCTACTCGCAAGAGGCCAGAAGCCAACCTTTATAATGTCTTTAACCAGAGGAAATGCCCCAGCCAGACCTACTGACTTCAGAATGAATTTTAGTCAATGACGCTTTAAAGACTGTCAAAGGTCATATCGCGCAGCCCACTTCTTCGCACGCGCCATCGTGGCTTTCTTCGTCAAATCGAAATCATCACCACCTATCCTTCCCTTTCCCCCATGCGGAACATAACGAGGCGATCTGGAGTATCTCGCGAGCTCTTTGCTCCAGTCCCAATGCTTCCACATCCTTTCTTCGCTCCAGTTATAATCATCTTCTAGCTTCCACCCTTTTCTCCCCTTTCCTTTCTTCTTTGATGCTGCTACTTCTTCACCGCTAGAACCCTCTTCTTCACTACCAGCTGCTTCTTCTCGAATCTCGTCGACAACCTCCTCAATGCCAAAAACGCCGGTGATTGTCACACCATGCTTGTCCGCAAGCCGCACAACGACTTTACTCCACCCATGCTCGTTGGATGGGCAGATCTCGTCATTACAAGCGTTCGAGTGAAGAAATTGGGAAAGAATGAAGCCGAGATTACGTATCGTCGAGTTGCCATCTCTAAAGAGACCATGCTTAATGAGCAGGGAGATGGTGGTTAGGAGTGCTGTGCCCATGGTCATCAAGCACTGGGCGTTACCCTCGCAGTCATCCGACGACACTGGGCGCGACTGTTAGTACATTTTAAGATATTAAAGGTGCAAGAGACAAATGGCTTACGGCATATGTCCAAGTTGTTCTTCAAGAAGAATGCCATAGCTTCGATATGGGACCACATTGGTAAGGCAACCTCGGCGGGATCCCCTGCTTTGGCGCTTTTCTTGAACTCCTTGTCAAATGACAGCAACTGTTCCCTTGGTCAGTTGATGGATTCCTCGCCTCGACACCCCACAGACCAGCAAACTCACCATGTTGTCCATGACCTCCTTGGTCCCGTATGCGCTGAAATCGTTATAAATATACATATCGAAATTATCTTGATCGCGCTTCTCCTGCTCTTCCACCCACTTCATCAACAGCTCAAACCCAGCCTTCGTCATGATCCACTTGTGCTCGGGGTACTTGTCCGCGGGTTTCATGCACATGCACTTTTCACCACCGCCGCAGGTGAACGTTAGTTCTCGACATTCCTCGTCGTCTAAATCGAGGTCAAGCTCGCGAGCTTTGTCCTCCGAGTCGCGACATACGCAGACCCAGGTAGAGCCGTCCGCGTCTTCCGGTACATTATCGGACTTGGAGGTAGTGGAGGATGTGGCGGGCTCGGAGCTAGCTTCTTCAGAGGGGTCCTTTGCCCTGGGGTTTTCGGGGGCGGGTTGTTTCGATTCGGTTGTCGCCTTCTTTGCAGCCTAAGATTCTTTAGTCTAAAAGCTCGATTGACGTAGTAAAACACCTACAGTAGCTTTTCCCCCCTTCTCCGCGCCAGCAGACCCGTCGTTTTCCTTCTCCTGAGATTTTCCAAGGGAAGTCCTCTTCGTGACAGGTGCGACGGCTTCTGCGTTGGCATCGGCTTCCGCTAGTGTTTTCTTTGCTCGAGGCATAATCGGCAAGTAGACTTGGTCACAATGGAAAGGTTGGGAATGTCAGGCAGACGGCAAAGGGGTTGAGGAAATTAGAATTCGAAAGGGCTAACTCGCGAAGCTCCCCTGTCATGATCCCTAGCGCGATCAGGTCGCAGCTTCGCGAAGTCACGTGTATCGAAAGGGAGCCAAAACCGACAACCGACAACCAACTACCCAAGGGAAGCAGTCAAGCAATCCCACAAGGCTTTCCACGCGCTCGGCATCACCAGAAGATGACAGAAAGTCAGAGAATAACAACCAATATCCGCAAAAGATCTCCAAATGGACAAGTAGATTCATATTTTCCTTGGGATAGTATAATCTTCGCCTTGGGTTCCACTGCAAAGCCTGTGTGATTAGAAGAGTTGGATAAAGAAACATATAGAAGTAATCAATCTTGACATTCCAGACCTAAATCATCATTAAGTCGAATAATTAATCTGGCTTGTCTGCCTGGCTGGTTTCTGCAATCTCTAGCGATTCACATCTCTTCATATACATGATGGCGTTGAGAATCACTCACGATATCCTGGGAGACAATGAAGCAAAAATCACTTGCGGTATTCCTTACTGCAATCGATCAGAAGCAATTCCAACTGTCTATTGCGTGGCTCCCTCTGCATATCTTCAGCTTCACCACAGCTATTGCGTATCCTCTTATGTCTCCATCCGCACCACTTCCCATTCTTCACAGCAGCATTTCCAAGCCTCCCTGTTGGGAAAGATCTACACCATCGTTGCCCAATCTGTCGATCATTATTCGCAGTAGTTGAGGCAATATATTTTCTTCACTACGGCTTTTCAGTTGCTTCTGTACACTGATCAGTTCTCATTCCCTCTCTTTTCCGACAGTTATCCCAGATACCCCAATTAATATGCGCAATGCTTCCGAAAGCGGATTTTTGAGATATAGAAATCGAATGATTCACGCACTTTCTCAGCTTCACTACGTTTGACCCGTGGCCTTTCTCTGCTTATCCGCCCATGTTCGATGTCCTTCACCACATTTGGCTCTAGCTTCCAATCAGCGTACCTTTTACTACCAGGAGCTCGCGATAGTCCCTGTCGTCCACCCTCGTACCATACTGCACTCTGATTGAATGTTCATTGTAATGATGAAGCAAGTTCTCCTATGATTTTGAGTGCGTAGATCTAGATTCATTAGGGTTTTTTTCTGGCAAAGCCTTCAAGCTATTGTCTATATATATTGCATCCACGCTCTGTTTTCTTCCTACTATTACAACATGATATCTATGTCTCTTTACATGACCGACCGACCGACCATCTAGTAGAGTAAAAGATCTTAAGTGCTGAATAGCTCTTACTATACGATCAATTCTCATCCTTAAGCAAGATCCAAGAGACACTTGAACTGCCACGATTATAAGAATGGCGAACAGATATTTCAAATGTTGTAAACATTCCTATAAGTCGGTAAATGATCGAGCCAAGAACGATGCTACCCGTGCGCACATTGGATGCCAGGAGTGTCCTCATGCTGGCTGCACTACGGGATGTGAAGACTTTATGCGTACTTCCTGATCCTCACCCATATCATATCTATATTATTACTGACGACTATATCCAGCGACACCGGTTAATGCAAGTAAGGACTTCGAGCTCATCCGTTTAAAAGGAAGCTAATACTTCAGAAGACGACCCCTTAGTCGACAACTATGAATTAGTTATAACTGCTACTGTTCGGGAAAGTGCCGGGCTTAGGCAAGATTTCGTCAAAGGTCAAATGTACGACAGCCAAGTCATGACAGAGTATAATCGTAAGTATCTGGCTTTGGGTTTATCTACTCGACAGGAAGCTAATATGTCAAAAGAGACCTTAATCATAAACGGTAATCAATCATTAGCTCCAGCTCCTTCTTATCTATCATCAGGCAGTACTCATGCTTCAACAGTATCGGTCTCTCAACAAATTGGCAGCACAAGCTACGGCCAAGGCCGTGCATTGCCTAGACCAGTATCATACTCTGCTGCGGTGTCGGGCCTAACGGCTCTCTCTTCCCAAGTCAGACGTGAAGAACCCGAGGACGAGGACGAGGACGACGAGTCACGATATCGGCCAGTGATTCCGCGGCAGCGCAAGAAGAGACACGAGTAGCCTCGGTCTCATGAGTATGATAGACATAGTGAGGATAGTACAAGCGGAAGATAGGGAGATTCCTGAGTCTAACAGATGGCCTCACCTTGATTAAGAGCTATCAAAAATCGGGGCAATACAATGCTGAGGTTGTGGTGTTAGGGGACAGGAGTGACAAGTGCGCTATGACAAAAGTTTTTGATTCTCGGATTTATGAGGGAGCGTGCTCCGATTCCTTGTTTTCGCGAGGTTGGTCAAAGGGATGGCCAACGGGATGGGTTAGATTTCAACAATCTTTCCAGTTTTCAGTGGATATCAGCAGTTGGGGGTTTTTTGACGGGCTGGTTTAAAAGTTTATGGGATGTAAGTTACTTTAATAGAATTTGTGGTGCTTTGGTCAATCAATTTTCGGTTCAGAGATTTTCGGATTGACTATCGCGTGCCATTGCTTCCAGTTTGTACTCGTAGACTGCTGTCGTAGCTTGTAGTAATCAAGGACTTCGGTTGTCGTCATGAACCATTTCCATTTGAGAAGCCGCGTTGAAGCAAGTAATCGGTACCCACCTGAATTCTCCTTGTAATGAAAAAGCCGTGGAAGGTAGCTCGAGTAGCTATCGCTTGTTGGAAATCCTTATCCTACTTTCACCAATGTCCAACAACAGACCAGCTCCAGAAATCTAACGCCTTGTCTTATGGTAAGCTGAAATAGTCCTCGGAAGCCGATCTTACCAAGGCTCTTCGACAGAACCCCGATGCATCTTCTGAAGAAGAGCGCGAGACCATCTTGTTGAAAATCTTGTCACCAATGACTGAATCTTTCTGGGAGACCATGAAGCAGAAATCACTGGATATTCATCCCCAGTTCGATTCCAGTTACTGTATGGTACAAGCAAAGCTTAGAACACGATTGCTGCCCAGAAAGTTCGTGTATAACCTCGATGAAAAGACTAGAAAATTGCCAGATTCCGTGTCAGCAAAAAACTAACGAAGCAGAAGTCACTGGAAATGCAATTTAATTCGATATCGAAGGCTGCGTACTTCATGCATCTTTCCGGCTTTGCTACTATTGATTTTTACACTTTGTATCCTCGTTCGCCATGTTTTTTTTCGTTCTTGTCGAAATTCTCCAATCAAAAAGTTGGTTTTACTGCTATCCACGACGTTATTACCTGCAATCCACAATGCTTCATCCTCAACTTCACTACTATTTCCCCATCTTTCACATTTCTTCATTCGCCTGCATTGCTCGTCCTGCGCGCAGCTTTCACAATCTTCCGAATCGGTCCAATTTGTGCAGCATAGCTTCCGGATTTGTCCTGATTGTACCCCATTAGCAACGTTCTAATTTCGAATTCACAGTCCTTCAAGCCTACTACTAATTTCACTCCCATTCCCCAACGCTCTTGACGCCCCTACCCGTTCCAATTGCTCTCCTTCCGTACAGTGATTTTGATCATTCCTATCAGCGTACGTTGTCTTCCCAAGGATGTGGGGTTCTTCCCTGCTGCCATGCTTTGCATCAATGTAGAATCTTCACGTAGATGCATTGCTCTCAGTTTCAATATTTCCCTGCAATTGAATCCGTTAAGCTCTCTTCTCAGCTGGGCCTCTTAGCTCATGGCTATAAAACCCTCGCTCGTCCTCTATTTTTCTTTTGGTATTAGTATAACAGATTGCAATCCCCTTTCCACAACATAGCATAAACCGAGGCCCAAACACTGTATTAGTCTTCAGCAGCAAGTCATTAAGGTCTACGTATCAACAAGACCGCAACAGTCATACAACAAAATGTCCGACGAGGTTCCATGGTGGGCTTGCGACTACTGCGGTCGTGCAAACGATGATCGCCGTGTCTCCTACACCGACAGTTTCCCAGGGGGCAGAAAGTGCAAGAATTGTAACGAAGTTGCGGGCAATGGCTGTAAGGAAATAAATGAGCAGGCTTATAGTAAGTCGTTGCACTAATGATAGCCATGAACGACTGCTGAATAGTGTCTGCAGAAATACATGGTCTTCATCTTCCTGCTAGTTTCTGGGGTGATGCAACCAACGGAACTATTACAGCCAACGGAACTTCAGCACCACAAAACTCTCCCCAAGGGAATTGAGTGCCATACACCATCACATCATCTACCACCACAAGGACGCTTTCCCCAAGGACACCTGAACCGACCAACAGAATCCGGCGTGGTGGAGCAGGATAACCATGACAACTGTGAACGGCTGGGGTGCTAAGAGTCTTCAAAAAAGTTTTTCTTCTGATTTGGTCCTTCATTTTTTCCTATGTAAGCATGCGAGCGAGTTTGGAATATCTTCATTTTCGGTGTTAGAGGAACCCGGACAAGAGCTCATGGTCATGGAGTAAGCTTTTTACAATCTCCATAGACTTTAGTGGTGTCAGGACTGGAAAAGCGAGTACAAGGGGTCGAAAAGTTTTTAGATTTTTGATATATTTGGGGGTAGGGAGGGAGACATTGAAAGGGGGCGTGGTTGTGAGATGTGGAAAAGTTTTTGGAATTTGGAGTAGCTCACTCATTTTAGGCTGCTAGCATTCATGGATCCTCGGCTGAGGGACCCTTTAACAAAACTCCTTGTGCCACTATTTGACTACTTAGTGATGTCCTGTTGTCGCCCGTGGTATTTGTTTCGGGGGTGTGGTGGTAATTTATATGCCAAGACTCTGATGAGCTCGAAGTATCCGTAATGCTATCTCCCATTCAGGGGTCACGTGTGATATCAGACCCCCTATCTCCCCTATCCTTCCTTAAATAACTGCTGTAGGGCTGAGGTTATTTGGAGCCCCTTTTCCTCCGACTGTACCCGATCAGGGACCTGCCCAGGCGACTAAATAGGGCATATCTTCAATTATTTTCTGTCGATACCCACCCTCAACACGTAGAAGTGGAAGAGGCATATAATCCTTGAACGATAGGGTTAGCCGTTTTAGTACTCTAGTAACCTTTCCAGTACCTTAGTTTTCTCCAGCTACTGCCGGTCTTTCCATCTTCTTATCTTCGTTTGTAGATCCGAGTTGTACAGATTTCATTGCTTGCTCGACTCCTCAGGCGCTCAGCTAGTCTTATTCCTTCAACTTGGCGGATTCGTTTGTAAATTTGTTTGGTCGTGCCTGGGAACCTAGCCAGAGCTGGATGTTTTACAGCTCCAGAAGCGGAGGAAAGAAGCCCAGACGTCCACTGTACCAAAGCAGGATTTCAATTCATAGTGGATGTGGCGTTTGAGTTGATGGTGAGTAGATATGTACAGAGATGCGAATGAAGACGAGATTAAGAATGACATGGACCTATAGATGGATGGATGTTGAAGGGCTGAGGTGTTTCTTGAATTTGTCGAGTAGCGTATCTGTAAAGCAGAGCCGGTTATTCGCGGGTGTCAAGGCTATGTGGCCAACGATTGTATTCGTGGAATGCAGCACCATCCAAGAATCTGGCTTGCTTCCTTATAACTCCTACGTCCTCATCCTACTGCGTTTCCTAAGTATTTATACTATCCTTCTCGGGAGTTCCCCCATACTCATCCGGGTTCAGGGGTTTTATGCTGACGTCTCTCACCGCTGGTTGATTGACTTTAGCTACCCTTTCCCAGCGCTTGTTCTCAGCTTTTTGCGCCCTCTTGTGCGGCTTTCCGTTAACATGTCTGTGCCACTCCTTCTCCGACATCAGCGTCTTCGCACATGTTTTACAGTATTTCGCAAACATCTTTTCCTTTTTACTAGGCTGCAACATATCCTCCGCTACTTCAGAAAGCGAGGTTGGCTCAGGTAAGGGTTCATTTCGCAGAAATGCTGCAACGAGGTCGCTAGCCTGGCCTTCCACATCGATGGCCCGTCGGGAGAGGTCTGAACCATCAAGGAGAAAAAGCGTGTGCGAGAGGTTGCTGTACTGGAGGGCGTAAATTAATTTTGTGCGGATCCAGCGGACTTGCCGTCTGGCATATTGGCGACTATGGGCTTTTGTTCGGGTGACACCTTCTTCTTTAAGGGCTTTTAGGTTCTCAGGGCTTTTGTCGGTTTGCAAGGCTTGGAAATAGGGAACAAATTCTTTATAGCCGATTGCGACCCAGATACCTTGGCCAACGGCTGGGCGCTGTCCTACGGATTTCAGGTCGCGATAGAGGTTATTCATCGACCCCACTTCTGAAAGTAATCCGTCAGTTAACATTTTGTCCACGCGCTTGTCGAGTCTTGATTTCAGCTCTACTGAAGATGAATGTGTCCATAGAATCAGAGAATCGTAGCGCAATGGAGAGATTGAAAACCGCTCAGTGCTTTTGTGCTCCTCGTTACCCAAAACACCATCATTAGCATCTTGATCAAATGTTACATTGGATCTCCGTGTTCGCTGCTCTTCATAAATGTCGGACGCTCTTCTACCGGTCATGTACCATATTTCTAGGCTACGTTGGATTTTCCTACGATCGTGCGGGTGCCACCGCGCAGCCATAAGCGGATCAACCTTTTTAAGTTCTTCGAAAATCTCATATGTGCTGGCTGCCAAGATTGGCCATGTCTGAATTTGAGATCCTGTAGGTCTGTCTCCACTGTCTTCGTTCTCATCTTCGATTATAGAATGTTTGAAAAGAAGGGACTGCGTGTAGTAGTGTGTGCCGCCTACCAGGATGGGTAATTTTCCTCTTGATCTGATTTCCTCAATGATTTTGATAGCTTGATCCTTGAATTTGCCCACAATCCATGGTTCGTCATCACATTTTACACATCCGAGTAGATGATGTGGTATGGATCTTCTTTCCTCAAATGAGATTTTATTTGTGGTGACGGGTAGTCCTTCATACATCTGGAGCGCGTCGCCATTGATGATCTCGCCATCATAACGCTCAGCTAGAGCCACAGCGAGCTATAAATAATCAATCTAAGGAGGGTACACATCAGAAGGTAGAAGGCGGACCTGAGATTTCCCCGTGCCTGTAGCACCAACAATTGCAATCAAAGAATGTCGCAGGCTCTGTGCTAACGCTGACATTGGCAGCCGACGAAACGCTTGATGTGGCATGCGTAAGACACAGAGCAACCTCAAGCTTTCTTCGCCCCTAGGTCTTCAGCGTATGGATGGAGTGATAAAGTATCTAGGTAGCACGGCCTTGACGGTAACCTGCAATTCAGATGCAAGAGATGCTAAATCGATACCTTATCTCAAGATCTAATCAACCATGTTGGTTCTAGCTTTATGCAGGGTTCTTCGGCTCTACAAGGGTTTAGATGCTACAATCCGTACCCTCTAGGCACTTCCCAAAAACTACATCATTGATCATCCACGAGATCAATTAACTCCCGCAACAGGTCTAATACCACCTTGAACACAGCCCAAATGTCAGAGAGCAATGGCGTTACCAAAGCAAAAGCGCCTTCCATCGACGTCAAATCTCTTTCCTACGCCTTTCCCGACGGCTCCTCGGGTCTCAGGAATGTGATCCTCAACCTCCCACCTGGCAGCCGCACTCTACTTATTGGCGGTACAAATTCCCCATCATCTCTTGTTACCATATATACTAATACCTCACAAAGCTAATGGCGCCGGTAAGACCACCCTTCTCCGCCTCCTCTCCGGCAAACGCCTCGCCCCCAACGGCACCGTCAGCATCGCCGGCGTCGATCCCTTCAAGGACGGTCTTGAAGGAGTTACCTATCTTGGCCTCGAATGGGTGTTAAACCCTATAGTCCGTACGGACATCGATGTCCCCACCTTGCTCGCATCCGTAGGCGGTAATTACTACCATGCGCGCCGGGACGAGCTGGTTGAGATTCTGGACATCGATCTATCATGGCGCATGCACACTGTCAGTGATGGCGAAAGGAGACGTGTACAGCTGGCGATGGGTTTATTGAGACCGTGGCGGGTGCTGTTGCTCGATGAGATCACGGTCGATTTGGACTTGCTGACGAGGAGTAACTTCCTGGCGTTTCTAAAGCGCGAGACGAAAAGTAGAGCTTGCACGATAGTGTACGCTACACATATTCTGGACAACCTAGCGCAGTGGCCGACACATTTGGTGCATATGCACATGGGACTGGTAAAGGGGTGGGGAAGCATGGAGAAATTTGATATAAACGCAGTGCAAAAAAGTGGAAACAGTCAATTAGGAGAATTGGTGCTCGAATGGCTGAAGGATGATTTGAAGGACAGAGGGCCGAGGCAAGGAATGAGTGGTGAGGGGAAAACATATGAGAGTTTGGAAGGGAAGGGAGGATATGGGAACGAGAAAAGAGCATAAAGAAGGCTATATTCACTGCACATATTCAACATAGAAGGCCCGAGATTATAGAAAGGACACTTGAACGAAGCATTCGTGTTTACGGTACGGCAGGCCCCCAGATCACTGAAAAGCCGGTACATCGTATGTTTCTGTAGTTTCGGAAGTGATGTAGGATTCATTCTTGGACAATGCTGGTAACAGAGTATAGTCGCAGGGAGCTATCCTCGCTAGCTACCGCCAGATACATATCCTCGCTCTGCTGCTGTATTTGAGTTTTGACGGTTGATTCCATGCTGGTCACCATCGGCCGCCACGCCAGCTGCGTGATAGACTTAGAGGGTCGTAGGCTAAACAAGTCAACAATTTTCTACCCTAAACTTAGCCCAGAGCTGTAACTCACCTATCTCCAAGCACATAGGCTTGCTGAACTTCCATATTGGGGCTGCTGAAAGTATATACTGTAAGCTGACCCTGTTCGGTTCCAATTGCAACAGTGAGGGTGTTGCGGATTATTCGAGGAAGGACATCAATTGCTGTTACTGGTGATATTTCTGTTAATGTTCTGGCGCATTCTGTTCCCTTTGCCTGCATCTTCCATATTTTAACAACCTTATCCCTGCCAGCGGTTGCAAAGACTCTTCCGGCTTCTAGTGGCGCCCAGCCAGCGCTCAGGATCATCCTGGAATGGCCTTTGGGATTGGAATCCTTGAGGCTGTACCTCTCTGATTCATCCACATCTTTCTCGAACACCGCCCACTGCCTATCCCGACCAACGCTAAGTAGCAATCGGTCGTCTTTGGAAAAGCGTAGGCATGTGACAGTGAGGGAATGTGCCGTAAGTGTAGGTTTGAGTTCTCGCCACTTCTTTGTCTCATACAAACGAATCACTGCGTGATCTATCGAACTTGCCCTACAAGCCGTTGCAACAATGGTACCGTCATGACTAGATGTGACGGCAGAAATCTCATAGCCATGGCCATAGAGCTTCTCTCGCTCAGGCCATAGGGTATTTCTTGCGAGATGATCTTCTAATGGTGGTTGATCTAAATCGAAAGTTTTAGCCAATGTTATAGATGCAACGTCTGGAACTTCCCCCTCCTCTAAATCGCCATTAGGGTTTAAATTTCCATCCACGAGATTTTCGACTGCCTTGTTTGATAACCCAAGTACTGGAACATTGGCCGCATCAGGTAGCTCGTGATGAGCTGGCATCTCCATGCCGCAAAGCTTGTGTAGCAGATTTGCAACAGCTCTGGGCTCATCGAAAACACGAAGCAGTTTTTCATCAGCTCCGGATATGAATCGAGATCGGCCCATTGAATCTATGCAATTCATGTCATATCCGTGGATCTGGGGCCGGGCAAACTCATGCCATGAACGTCCGGTGTGCCGCTTCCACTCTGCATGTAGTCTCGTGGTCTGATCCGATCCAGTGGAGAGTAGATATGTGCCGTCCTTTGCCCAGGCAACATCCATCACGGATTTTACGTGACCACCCACGCCAATACCCTGTACCCAACGAGTTTGATATTCATCGTAGTTCCACAGTCTCCAGCTCCCAGTCCTTCCGAGGCTGATCACACTGTCACCGTTTGGAGACCAAAGACCGACCCAAAATCCACCGGTACTACCGGTTGCTGTCGTTGATCCCTTTTGCGCGCTAATCTCCCCTAGCCGTGTTGTACAAACCCATATACCTGAACCTACATCAGGCTCCCAGATGGCTAGGGAATTATCCGCTGAAGCTGAGAGCAGTCTGAGGCCTTTACCAATCCCGCTCCAATACACTGTATAGATCCAATCTTCATGCCCGAGTACAAGGGCTTCAAAAGTGACCGAATATGAAGCCTTTGAAGTAACAAGCTTATGTGACTTGTTGGACAGCAATTTCTCGAAGCTTCCCGTCATGCCATTCTTTCCGTCGCCGAGGGTGGTACGACTCTGTTCTTCCTTATGAATCCGCCAAAGCCTTATGTATTTATCCTGACTTGCGGATGCAAACAACAAATCACTGCTTGGCTCGTTGCTCTCCTGGGTAATCGCCAAGGAACGAACCCAAGCTTCATGCCCCATCAATGTAGCTTGATGATTGAAACGGCCTTCTTCCTCTGCTGTAAAAATCTGGACGAAATTCTTTGTACCTGCAACAGCAAGAACCACATCTCCAGTCAATGGGAGCTCACTCAGTATCAATGCCAATGGAAAGAACCGGGGAGTAGGCTTAATCGTCTGTATCAATTCTGTCCGCACAATTCCTCCATCCAGTGAAAATTTCCATATCTTGACCGTTGCATCAGCTGATCCTGAAGCGAAAACATCTTTCCCAGAAACGACTCCTAGACAGTTGATAGTGCTGTCATGGCCTTCTAGAACCAGAACCTCTTCGAAGCCCACTGTGGAAGTAGGCTGAGCCTGCCACACTCTGATAGTTTTGTCGACAGATCCGCTCAAGATAACCTGTGCCTTGCCTTGCCGTTGTGGGAAAAATTTGATCGCATTGACTTTGTCGGTGTGACCTCGTAACAAGGCATGTATGCCTCGTTGTCCATCATTCTGTTTCAACTGTGAGCGGTTTCGATACCTGAATATGGAACATTAACTACCAACGGATTCCAAAGTCCGATGTTTCTCTCTGATCCATAAGCAAGAAGGCCAGCGGTAGTGTCCCAGTCTGCTGCTGCTGGGTGTCTGTTACCACCTGCAGCGATATACTTGAGCGTAAAAGTGGTCATCAAGGGACGTTTATAACTTCACGAGTCTTCAGTCATGTTCTCAACAGTATTTAAACTTTTAAAGCCTGGTCGAGTTTCATTGGTATCAAAAAACAACCGAGTATGCTTGGAAAGCACCTGAACGTCACCTGCATTAAGGTTTAGCGCTTGTGCATATTAGAATACTGTTAAACATCAGGCCACCAGATCCCATCTAAATGCCGTGATCGTCTTGACACTCAACTCAATGTCAGATGAGAGCGATATTGCGATTGTCGTTGAGTTTAGGTACGTTCTTATTTCTTCTATGGGTCTTGAATCAATCGCTAATCTCTATCAGCGGCGGCCTCGAGCTGCTGTTCTCCAACCAACGCAAACACCAACTACACCTACCATCGACCGATGAATATGACCAACCCGTGAATCTAGCCTTCCTTGTGCGTTATCTCTGCCAAAACCTTATGAAGGACCCAAGGAAAGAGCTTTTTGTAATGGACGGCACTGTGTAAGTCTTACCTTGGAGACGAGCCAGTCCAGTCTGACAAGTCTGCAGACGATCCGGAATCCTAGTTCTGATTAACGATGCCGATTGGGAGTTGGAAGGCGAGGAGAAATATGCACTGAAGAAGGGCGATAACATCCTGTTCGTCTCTACACTCCATGGAGGCTGAAAGGCTGTATCCTTCGAGGACCTGTCAGCGCCGTGCTGGTTTTGTCCGGCTGCCTATACCGTTTAATGTCTCGATGTATAACCCTGTTAATTGAGCCTGTACTCGGTTTCTACCTATATACGCTGCGAACGACAATACCCAGCTATTAGTCTCTCAGTGCTCTTTCAACAAGCAGGTGAGCTCCATCACCAGGTTCAGGTGGGGTCAATACGCCACTTTGGGGTGAACCTGTGGTTATCCTGGGAGTGTTTGCTCCTGTTCTGGGAGTGTCCAACCCCATTGGCGTAACTGCGCCACTGGGAGGTAGACTTGGAGGGACAGGGATCTTAAGGTCTTCGGGAGAACCTGGAATGGTATGTTTGGGCAAATCTGGTATTATGATTCGTCTAGCTTCGTTATTGTAGCTGGCGGGGATGATCTCAATAATCTCATTCCTAGGGAAGGAAAGGCTAGGTATGTCTGCGGCATTGCAAGCCATAAGGTATCCATAAAGAACTCGAAGTACACTTTCGTGGGCAATTATGAGCAGGTCGTTCTGTTCCCTTTCAAGTTCTAGGATGATTGGTTCAAGTCGAACAGCAAGATCATGATACGACTAGTTTCGCTTAGCCGTGATCCACCATGTGAAGGCAGTGTCGGTTACTCACCTCCGCTCTGGGGTATCGATGATGGTAGGGATCTGCTTCGTGCTTGGCAACCTCATCCGGGAACAATTGTCTAATTTTTCTCTCCGACATCTTTTCACATATCCCAGGATTAAGTTGACTCATCTGAGACCTTTGGCGTACTCTATATCCTAGTTCATAGAGATACTGGGATGTCTCTATTGTCTTCCGCCGCGTTGATGTCCAGATTGTCAGAAGCTTCAACGGTACATCAGGCGCCCCTCGATCAATAAAGGCCTGCCTCTCGGATTCTCTGTGACGAATCAGAGCGTCTCCCATCTTCTGTGAGTACTCGATGCCTATCTCGGAAAGAGACGCATCAGCTTTATATGAGTCCTCTCTAGAAGGACCAGCCTGTTCTGACATTAGTATCTTCTTTGACAAGAATCTGAAATGTCCAATCCTACCCGCACAAAGTACGTATGCCTTGCCTTGATATGTAAATTAAGAAGATAAAAGACAATCCTGTAGGACAGATATCCAAAGGAGCAGTTGTTGACGGTTAAGCGCTCCCCAGCATTGATCATCTATTAAGTAGTATTAGCTTCGCCGCCTTCTAGAAATTCTGTGTATCGGACTCCCTCGCCCTACCTTGATGTAATTTAGCTCAGGTTCTTCCATTGTCTCGAAGTGTGGTATCTTTGCAGACATCCTTGCCAGGTAATGCTTCACTGCATCGTCCGATGACCAACCGATGTACTTGAATCGTGTCAGCCTTGCACTCTCGGTCTCTTCGGGCCGGCTGCACCTACATCAGGAGACGAGATCTTGACATTTCGCACATTCTCTTCGATAATTCGCTCGTCGTCGCAAGCCGACTCGATAAAAAGCGTCTTCGTAGCCATGCTTCATTAGCCAAACCCTAACAACTATTCAATTCCCTTACCAACACATCGTGCTTAGCAAATTCCTTTGCAAGAGATCTCCGGCCTGCCGCAAGCGGGTTGACAGCGTCATAGATAGCAATTTGTCCGTTCTCGTGATTTAGGAAGTGATAAATGTCATCCCGGCATTTCTTCAGAATCTTCTGGCGAAGAAGTACCGAGCTGGCAGAAGCTAGAAGGTCGTCAATTCAAGCCCAAGTGTGACGGCTCAGTATCGTAGCTTCGTTAGAGACTTACCATTGACAAAAAAGTAGTCATCTGGAACGTCTTGGCCGGGCCCGACATTTTCCCTTCTGTAATCCCCAAGATGGAAAACACGGGTTTTCACTCCAAGCCTTGGTTACTGCATGAGCTGATGGACCCCAAAAAGCTAATGACTTTGAGAACGTGGGTTTGAACGTACCATCTAAGGTATCTTGCTAATGCAACAGATATGTGGCTGCGAAAAAGCTTGTGTCAATAGGGCTCGTCTGCAGCGCAGCGAAAGCGACAAACGTACGTCTTGCCTCTTGCCGGCAGGCCGACGGTGATTATGGCTATCCTGCCCGAATGAAAAAGGCGGCCCGATTCAGTACTGTAGAGCTGGGCTGGCGCTAATTCTTCTCTATCCGGCAAGTCATGAATGGCATCCACAAAAGTGCTGGACTTTCGACGGAAACGAGGGGAATTCGCAGCAACATCGGCGGTCCTAATGGGATACATCTGTCAGTACTCGAAAGCACTCGAACAACTAGTTGACTAAGGGGCGGTCATGAGTACTTCGCAGGAAAGAGCCACTTACAATAAGGTGTCCATGGCTACCCGAGGCCACTGTTGCCTTACTGTCAACAAGTTACGACTAATCGCAACACTTCCGATATAGAGTGGGTATTTCCTTGTTCGTGCATGTTTCTAAGGTGATTGTCTCTGCATGTACGGAATATTAAGAACTAATTGTTGTTTGCTTTGTCGTGATATATCGGCTCGCGGCTTATCGATATCGATAAGCTCCGGCGAAGCGCAACTCCCTGAAGTGCAGGTAGTTAGCTGGTGGCCCTACCCGTACGTCAACCGACATTTCCCTAAAATTTAGTTCACAGACTCGGCGTGTCCTGCTGTCTGCTCCAAAGCCCTCAATAAACCTTCGTCCACATCCGCCCTTCTGCCTTTCTCTTCATCTCCTAGCATCCATTGCGTACTATCCCTATTTCAGGAGACGGGGTTCGTCTTCGCGCCTTTTTCTCGAAACATGGCGGATGTGGAAGCCTCGATCTCCCCAGCTTTCGTAGAAGAGAATGCCTTCATTTCAGCAATCCGAAGAACATATGTATCACTATCAGAGAGACGAGATGCCTTAGGACTTTCCAACCCGGGGACGGTGGAGAACATCGCCCGGGAAGTTCAGAAGGATGTTTTCCTAAATAACTATATGTTCACTGGGCTACGGGCAGACCTCACAAAGCCTTTCAGTGTCTCTCCTCTTTTCCATGTCTCACATGCCTTTTCCATGGGATCTCAAGGCCTTCCCCCTTACACGTTTGCGGCACTTTATGGAACACCCAAGGTACGCGAGGTTCTCAAGATGGGAGACAAGGTTTTGCTAACCAAGCACGTAGGTCTTTCTACAAGGAAATGTTGAGAATGACGGTCAGCTCTCTGCAAGAGCAAATTACAAATGGAATAATTTCCTTGTTACAAAAACAAATGCACAAATAGCGCCCAGCCCAGGCCAGGCCATGCTGCAAGTGGATAACGATGTAACTGGCAAAGACTTTACCGCTTCTCTCAAATCGATCAATCCATCAATCATTGAGGGTGGCTTGAGTGGCATATTTATCGCCAGCTACCTTCAATCTTTGACACCAAGCCTTGCACTCGGTATTGAGGCAGTATGGTCACGAGCGGCCCTGAATGCTAGTCCTGAAGCCGCCGTGTCCTATTGTGCAAAATACAAAGGATCGGATTGGATTGCGAGTGCGCAGTTGCAGGCCCAAGGCGCAGTCAGCACATCCTACTGGCGAAGGTTGACAGAGAAGGTGGAAGCCGGGGTGGATCTGAATCTACAGTTTGCGCCTGGTGTTGGTGGTAAGAGTTTAATGGGGAGCGGAATGCGCAAGGAAGGTACAACGACTCTGGGCGCCAAGTACGATTTCAGGATGTCAACATTCAGGGCACAAGTTGACAGCTCGGGCCGTCTGAGCTGTTTATTGGAAAAGAGAGTCCTACCACCAGTTCAGTTGACGTTTGCAGGAGAACTGGACCATTTCAAGGCAAGTCAAATTCTCAGTAACTTCTATTCTTTGGTTCGCAGCTTAGCTTAGGTTTTGGGTACACGAACACATACTGATTACCTTATTCGTCCAGCAACAAGCCAAGATTGGATTGGCCGTTTCTATTGAGGCAGCCGGCGAGGAAGTAATAGAGCAGCAAGAGAAGGGCTTGAGTCCTCCGGCCGTACCGTTTTGATCGTCATTGGACCAGCTCCGAGCCGTATTTACATGAGTGGCTGTTCCCCTTTTATCTTGTGAGAGGCTCCCACTTCCACCACCACCCTTCTCCGTGTCCTTTACTAAAATTCGGTCTGAGCGATACTTGGCCTCCAGAAATCAGGAAGCTGCATGAGCGATGTTCCTCTAATCACATGGGGTGTACGGCATGGATAAGATAGCGTGTTCTTGCACTTCTTTACACATATTATCTGGCGAGCGAGGTTCGGTCCAGGTCGGCCTACAACCGTTTGTATTTACAGAGTCATGTACAAAAGCGTCTAATCGGAGCTCTCTACGTCTAATCCGTGATCCTGCTACCATAGCGTACTTTTTGCCGTTTTTCTAAAGCTGAATATGCAACCTGTTTCGATGGGGTTCTTCTTTCAGATTTGGGTCAAGGCTAGTTTATCGTTCCGAAGTCCAACGTCAAGAAACCCATCCTCGTTTACAAGAGGGACCTTCGCAACCTTCGTTTGGTGCTAGCCGGATGTCAATCGGTATATGATCAGAGCACTAAGCTCCGGATACAAACATGAGCATGCGGCTTAGGGCTGAGCAGTTATCTTTCGTTGATCAACGCCTTCCCACACACCCTAAAGATTTTCTTTTCAGACACTCCTGTCCAGATTTTGAGCGAACGACTGGGTAATCCGTTTGTGGCTGCATGAACCGTAGGTAGTCGGGGCGAAGATGGCCGGGCAACTCATTCTTATCTAGCAGTGGTGAGTCGATCGGGCTGAACGGAGCGGTGAGATCCTACCGCTGCCGCTAGGAACTATATCGATCCCTGGAAAGCAAGCTCGATGTGAACCATTGACTATCCAACACCGCCCAAGATACGCATCTAGGAAGTTGATGGGTTCGGGAACAAACATTATCTTGCCAGCTAATGCACGACAAGTTACGTCCTACTACCCGCTGTCGTACAACAGCCACGATGGCTTCTCAGGCACGGCCATGTATATCAGATTGGAGTATCACAGGTGCTTTGACCTTGAATTCTGTGATGAAGCCCGCAAAACCGAAGTAGTATCATTGCTCTTGTAACACTAGAATTCAGTCTACAGATGGCACAGCGTCTAGAGAGTAGTTCGGGAGGGATAGAACTGCCCGGCACCCTGCAGACTCGATATTCCTTGCCCTGAACAATATGTCCGATGCACGGGCCAGATGAAATTTGGCAGTTGAATAACCGGACACTGTATCTTAGGCAGTTCAGGCACCGGGGGCTGACTTGAAATTGTGTAGCGCTGCAGCGTCAGCACTTGGGATTTGGGAATCGTCGTCTGAGGTTGCTGATTGGTCTCCGTATTCTAGTGGAGCCGGCAGGTCGGTCATGCGTGAACCGCACGGATATCTGTCTGCTTTTACTTGACCGCACTCCAAATCCCTTCAGCATCAGCTGAGACTAAAGTACAGTAGATGAGCCTCACGGACGGTAAATCATCACCTTTGCCGCCGTGAGAGGGGTAAGTCAGAGGTTGGGTCAGGGCAGCCAACCACAAGCCGGATGGCAAATCCAAGAAGGAAACTGTGAGGAAACTGATGCTCCAGCATCCACCAGTCAGTCCCGTAATGGTTGATGATGATGATGATACCGTTTTTCCCTGAATATCCTCGTATCTGACGACGCACATGTCCCATGCATACATATCACATGCATCCTCAGCACAATATGGATCAGGGCCCCCATGCAGCTTGTAGCTCGTTCCTCCTATGAGCGACCTCAACCACTCCATCCACCACCCAACAGGACGTTGACATTCGCTATAGACATGCAACAACGGGCTGGAAAAGCCAATGGATGTTGACATGTTTGGGTCGCTCAGTTCACATGTATCCAATATCAATGCAATCAGATAGAGAGTACAGTACCTACCCTCGAGCATCCAGGCCGCTTTTCGTCATCGTGCCTTGAACTTCCACAGATCTCATCCCACGTCATCCCATGTGCGGTTCGTCACCTACCTTACCTTGAACCACTCTCACGTACTCTCCCCAGCATGCTCACAGGCCGGACCATGAGTTTCCACACTGGCGGGACTGACGAAGAGGCTCATCCTCGTTATGAGCAAGATCAGAGGTCCAGGTCCGACAGGAACTCGGACGAGAAAGCTTTACCGCCGCTCCATCTGAAGTCAAAATAGATTCGGAGGCATGCACGACATCAACTGGCACGAGCTCAAGATTGCTTCGTTCGGTAAGTGAGAGGACAGATCATTGGCTGCTTGCCGTGGTCGGGTACATTGAATACATATTCCAACCCTACACTAGTACATCCGTACCTCTGCAAGTTGTGTATCACGGGGGAGAGAAGCATGCAAGGCCCCCCAGGCTAAAGGGAAATCCCAGAGTAGGTAGAGGGAACAATAATTAGATATTATTCTTATTCTTATTCTTATAATTCTCATTATTATTCTTAATCCCAGCAGAGAGTTCGTGTGTACTTCGGCGCATGGATCTCTTTATCACATCTAACCATCTAACCACGTAAGGTACTTCATCTACTACAGGACTGCTACTGTATAATAATTAACAACCTCTTGGGGTACCATCAGATACAGTATGCGGCTTGTTATCAGGTTCAATAGCTTCGATGTAGCCATGTGGTTGCCTTTCTTTGGCGGGACTTTGAGGTAATTATCTATTGAGCACCCAACAATGCTCTCAATACAGTAATAGAACATTTTCATGCTTGCGAGGAGCTTCATCACTTCTTTGATTTCAGACCTTGCCCATAGGTTCCGTTGTTCTCGTACTGTTCAGTATTAATTGTTATTATTATTGAGTAGAGGTTCCTGCAGCGGCATGTCTAACCAGTCTAGCTCGTCTGTCTGGGCCGCGATGATGATCTACTTTGTTCCCATGACCACCCATACGCCTCCCAAGCCCCAAGCCCCCCAAGCCTCCTTCCAAGCTTCCCAAGGGAACCTAAAGTCCCTTAGCGCTCCCCATCCCCAAGCGAGCAATTCAGCTGCAGTACCACGAGTACCGAATACAGAAGTACCTTATGGGCTTATTCCCCTCAAAAGCTTTCCAGATGATGCCCCAAGGTACAGTACTCGTACCACTCCTGTTCTGAAATGGAATCCACCACAAAAATGCACATGAGATAATTCCCTTCCCTAATTGAAACGCCCTCAAATTAATTCCCCCTTCCCTCTACTTTACCAGAACCATACCAGAACCATACCTTACTATCTACCTACCTATCCATCCATCCATCCATCTTACTTCCCCATCACTTCCCTCCTTTGCACTTTCTTCCATCTTTATTCCCACAGTTTTCAAACAAACTACTGCCAGTCCTTCCGAGTACCTTGGCCATCGAAACCTCCCCCCCCCAACAAGCTCTATCATCATCATCATTGAGGTTGAAAGCCGCATGATTGTGGCTTGGCGCTGGTGCCCGCATTCCCCCTCTCGTTTTCCTAGCACAGGGCGCTATTGCCTGTAGACATTGTGCACAAGTGTCGTTGGTGAACCACTCTCGCGGGCTTCACTTTCGACTTCCACCGCACTCAGCCTCTGCCACCTAAATTCACTCTTCTCAATACAACCGGTGTGTTGTTCTGACGTGCACCTATTTCCCCCAATTGATTATTCTCCGGCCCTGCAGGCACCTCGAAACGTACAAGTCCTTGAGACGGCGCTCCTCCTCCTGTGTCAGACGACCTTTCGGCGACAGCAACATACCACCTTCATAACCATCTTTGACAGCCTCCGGTGTATCCTTACCTGTGCGCCGCGAAGCCCCGGTCGTTTGTCGTATCTGGATCATAGCACTTCGTTCGACATCTAGGGCTACCGTCGTCAGTTCGAGCTACCTATTCCCAATAGAACGGGGCTGCGCTACAAGGGCGACTAAGCGATCACTCAGCGACAGTGACCATCAATTAATTCACCACGACGGCGTGACTTCTACGCGTCATCATCACATTCACCTCACGTGTAGGATCACCAGCTCCTTCAATCCTTCCTGGTCTCAACACCTTGAGCGACCTAGACTTCGCCCAAGACGGACTTCACCGCAGACCTTACCTTGTCTCGTCACCAACTCCTAAACTCGAGTCCTCCGTACTCTCGATAGCATAAAGCTGGGTTGTTTTGGCTCAACAAAGATGTCTTCCCAAAATCGCCCCGCTGGGTTCTCAAGCTTGCGCATGGGAGGTAAGTCCCACCAACACGGCTTGCTTGCCAGCGCCGGAGGCTAATTGTTGGAGAAGAGGTCATCCGTGAGAAAGTCCAAGATGGCCTCACTGGCGAAACCAAGGAAATGCAGTACACGCAATGCAAGATTGTAGGAAATGGCTCTTTTGGGGTGGTCTTTCAGACCAAGCTTGCCCCAAATGGGGAGGATGCCGCGATCAAGAGAGTCTTGCAAGACAAGCGTTTCAAGGTTGGTCTTGTGGGTTAGAGAGTGTACCATCATGCTGACAACTGCAGAATCGAGAATTGCAAATCATGCGTATTGTCAGACACCCCAACATTGTGGAGCTCAAAGCCTTCTACTACTCCAATGGAGAGCGTGTAAGTTTCGCATGGAAGATTCTGATAAAAAATAGACACTGACAAGCCATTCCAGAAAGATGAAGTCTACCTCAATTTGGTCCTCGAATTTGTCCCTGAGACTGTTTACCGCGCCTCACGCTTTTTCAACAAGATGAAGACCACAATGCCCATTCTGGAGATCAAGATCTACACTTACCAGCTTTTCCGCTCGCTCGCGTACATTCACTCCCAGGGAATCTGCCATCGGGATATCAAGCCGCAGAACCTTTTGCTTGATCCGAATACGGGGGTTTTGAAACTCTGTGACTTTGGGAGCGCCAAGATCTTGGTTGAGAACGAGCCCAATGTCTCATACATTTGCTCGAGGTACTACCGTGCACCGGAGTTGATTTTCGGCGCCACGAATTACACTACCAAGATTGGTGAGTCCATCACCATTTGCGATGCTCGACATGTTTGCTGATTCATTGACTATAGACGTCTGGTCTACTGGATGCGTCATGGCGGAATTGATGTTGGGTCAGCCTCTGTTTCCGGGAGAGTCAGGCATCGACCAGTTGGTAGAGATCATCAAGGTACTTGGGACACCGACTCGGGAGCAAATTCGTACCATGAATCCAAACTACATGGAACACAAATTTCCCCAGATCAAACCGCACCCGTTCGGCAAGGTGAGTTTCTCTTTTCGCTGAGTTCAGTCGATGTTGTTGATCTCGTTTAGGTTTTCCGCAAAGCGTCAGCTGAGGCCATTGATTTGATCGCAGCCCTACTGGAGTACACCCCTACCCAGCGTCTTTCTGCCGTTGATGCAATGTGCCATCCGTTCTTCGATGAGCTTCGTGACCCAATGTGTCGTTTCCCAGATTCTCGCCACCCTAACGGTGCTTCAAAAGAAATGCCACGACTCTTCGACTTCTCTAGGCATGGTATGTATTCCAACCTAGAATTCAAACCAACCGTGCTAAACGAAGCGTAGAACTTTCGATTTGCCCAGAGAAAAATGTTCGCTTGGTACCACTTCACGCGCGTAAAGAACTTCTATCAAAGGGCCTGGATCTTGAGAGCTTCGTGCCGATGACCAAGGATGAGATGATGGCGCGTCTCGATTAAACTTAGAGCTACGAGACATGCATAACGAAGTGAACGTCAGCAGCTCTGTCTAGCCCTTATGTGTAGCGTGGCGTTTACCATCACCATTCGTTCCCGCCCAGTCTTTTCCTTGCCGATACAGTGATATGCGGATACATGGTCTGTGGCATTGTTGATGGTATGGAATAAAAGCATCATGCGGCCCTCTTCGGAGAGGGGCCTCAGTTTTTCTCTCTCAAATGAAAGGCTATGGGCAAAAGCATGGATAAAGAAGTTGTGTACGCATGGGCAGAATTTTCATGGAGGGTCAAGAAGCTGCGAGCTGGTAGGAAAGAGCCGAACCAGAAAGAAGTCTAAGGCTACGGAGTTTGTAAGGGCGAACCACTGGGATGGCAGACCTCAGATGAAGTAGCTACGCCAAGTACTTTCATGATTGCTTAGCAGCTTCAATTCTTTCGATCGAGCAATCAACCTAAATTTCCCCTTTACCTCTTCTTTCGCGTATCGCTTCAAGCCTGCTGTTTAGGCGTGTTGGCGTGCAAAACAAAGACGGCTTATGCTTGCGGCTTTCGTCAGTAGTGATGTATATCCAAGATGTGCACCGTTGATGCCTTTCACTGAGTCCATCAATATATCTATATGAGGTACACGAGCGCCAGCACTACTACTAACGTCACGATCAACAGGCAATGATAGTAACGGCAATAAAGAAATTAAGGAGGTCTATGATACATCTGGCTAGTGAGAAATGGTCCAAAGCTTAGTGCAGTAAGTAAGTGAGAGGTGATATGGCTACAACCGGGACTACAGAAGGAGCTGAAAAGCTTTTCACTCTCCGACCAATGAATATGTAAGAGGCCATGATGATCACTTTGACTTGTCCCAAAATACCCTTTGCTTTCCAGGCCCTGGGGTTAACTTATCTGACGTGGTAAAGGTTGATATCTCCCTTTTTCGAATAATTTCAAACCACAATCGAAGCTCACGTAAGATGTAGGCAGGTGTAATGCCTCTAAAGAATCTACTTTCCTAGCCCTAGCATTGTAGAAGGTGGGTCATAAGGCATGAATACCAATCCGGCTACGTTATCGGACGACAACGGCCAGTAGACCCGGTCGACCACCCACCCCAAAAGCACGTCGATGTTGCATATCGTTGCGTTCGACAGAACGTTGCTGAAAAAAGGAGCATTCTGTAGTCACCGAGAAAGCGGCTACTCAGGGGCTAGCAAAGCCATTGGAGGCTAGCAGATTTATGATCCAAAGAGCTAGAATGGGGATATCATTGAGTGACCGAGCATGTACATGGGGGTTCTGGATAGCTTCATTCGACCGGTGCACGAGGGTTCAAGGAGGGAGTTGTTACAATATTTATGTAGCATTTGGTGTTCGCTTGCTAAAACAATTGCCTTTCCATGGCTCTTTGTATGAATGGAAAAACTATACTAGAAATTTGCTCGTACAAAGCTGCATAAGATCATTATGATGGGCATATATATACTGTTGTGTTAATGTCAACACCTAACCAAAGTGTGGAAACTCCAAAAATTCGACCGGTCCTGCATGCTACGGAGACCGCTTATGGTGTTTCCCCAACCTCATCAGGTCAGCAAGACAGGGGGTACGGAGGTCCGTGAAACCGATTCCGTTAGAAACTACACCTCGACAACAGTACCTAATTGCCTGCAACTGAAACTAAGATCATTGTTCAATTTATTCAGTCTTTGATTATGGCCGATTACGACAGGAGGAATGGTTCATATCGGGGGGGGTTCAATAATCGCAAACGGCGGTATCAAAGAGGTGAGCCTTGACTTTGCGCCGAGCTTTACTATTTAGCTGATACGTATCGCCAGACGATGATGACTACGACCGTCGACCACAGAGGAGAAGAGTCGAGGAGCCGTTACACGTCACAGTACGAAAGCAGTTACTTGGGATCGCCGAATCTGTAAAGCTTGCGCCTTCATCTTTGCAAGTACAACCCAAGCTGACCGACCACCAGCCATTGAGAAAACTTGAGGATGAGATCAGTAGTATTGCAAAAACAGTTGCAGAGAGCTATGAGGATGAAGAGCTACGAAGTAACTTTCTGGATCTTGCCCTGCAGCTGTGGGTTGTTCTTCGTTGCGGCCAGTGCCGCTCTTTTACTAATGTTGCCCAAGAGTCGTTGAGCAGCCAATGAAGATCCCTTTCATCGCTGCAATAATCATCGTCGCCAATCCGCAAAAACCAGAGATAGCCCATGAGATCTTGATAAGAGCCGTCTCAGCCGCCCAAGAACACCTTGCTGCCGGAGCGTGGCGCGAAGTCAAGCTCGTTCTCCGATTATTGGCTTGCTTACAGGGGATACTTGTAGGGGATGGAGTATATCCGGTTCTGGAAGAGCTCTTTTCAAGAGCTGTGGACTTACAGACAGCATCCTCTGACGACGTAAGTTCACCGCAACTGCGAAGGTTACATACAAAGCTAATACAATTTCACGCAGAGTCTTGGCTTGGAGCTAGTCAAGATCATCCTTTTAACAATTCCATATGTCATGGCTTCCTCTGCAACGGGTTTCGAGAACCATACGCTAGCGCTACTGGACAAAACGGATATCATTGCCTCTACACCTCATGCCCTAGAAGCGCTAGTCGACCCCTATCCGGGCAACGGGGAGGACAATGCTCATGAGGCCCAGAGCATCATTGGTCTACTACAGAAACAGCTGCAAGGCGAGGTTGGAAAGTCTTGGGAGCTGGCATGCATTCCGCGGGCTTGGAAAATTTCAATGATAGAAGATGGGACGGACCTGCTGGCTTCATCAACAAAGCATGCACTACCTCAAATCAACGTTCCTTCCACAGTGCCTGCCGGAGCTCGCCCGCGGCTCCCTGAGATATACTTCTCCGTCTACGCAGATCAGGACATCGAGACGGTACCATCGACTTCCGATTTAGCGTCTTCGATTTTCCGGGACTCGCTAGTCGACACAATCAACATTCTCGATTACAACCGGAACGCCACGGCCAAGTTTTTGATTGATCTAGACTGCTATTTCGGTCCTAAATCTTTCGTGAAGCGAGGGACACCTTTTGACAAACTACGGGATGTTGAGGGAGGTCAGTCTACATGGAAGCCTGAAGATGTCGCTGTCGACGCAGTATTCTCACAACTACTCCAACTACCAACTCCGGAACACAAACTGGTATATTACCATTCCGTTTTGACTGAGGCTTGCAAAATCGCGCCGGCCGCAATCGCTCCTAGTCTGGGACGAGCAATAAGGTACTTGTACAAGAACGTGGATGCAATGGATTTGGAGCTAGAGTATAGGTTCATGGACTGGTTCTCGCATCATCTTAGCAACTTTGGGTTCACCTGGAAGTGGACCGAGTGGGTGGATGACGTAGAGCTTCCTATGGTGCATCCCAAGAAAGCCTTTATGGTCGGAGCATTGGAGAAAGAAATTCGTCTCAGCTTTGCCCAGCGAATTAAAGGGACTCTCCCAGAGCCCTATCAACCTCTGATATCTGAGGCCAAGGAGAAGGACACGCCGGACTTCAAGTACGTTTCTGACCAGGTCCCCTACAGCTCCTCCGCCCGCGAAATCCTTCGTCTCCTCCGGTCCAAAGCCCCCGACGCCGACATTGCTCCCCACATTACCAACATTGAATCCAGTGCCTCTTCCCTCTCCGTTCCTGACCCCCTCGTCCCATCCACTGACGCTTACGTCACCGCCATCTGCTTCCTCGGGTCCAAGTCCCTCTCCCACGTCCTCAGTTGCATCGAGCGTTGCAAAGAACGCTTACTGGCCATTGGACCTCGGAGTGAGGCTGCAAGGAGACAGATTTTGAGTAGCGTAATGGATTATTGGAGCGAGAAGCCAGGTGTGGGGGTGAACGTGGTGGACAAATTGTTGAATTACACGATATTGACGCCCATGACGGTTATCGAATGGGCGTTGGCTGAAAATATCGGGAAGGGAAAGATACTGACTCACGCTCATGTATATGAGATGGTGGCGAGTACGATGCATAAAGTTACGAATCGCGTTCGCCAAATTGTCATGGCACGGAACCAACCCGGCCTGCCAGCAGACCAAGTCGCTATCCTTGACGAAACCTTGACGAAAGAGCGGGCAGAAATGCAAAGGCTCTTCGCCGTCGTTGAAGACGCGCTCGTAGGTGTAGCGGATGGTATCGCGGATGCAATGTTGGAGAGCAGAAATCAGGACGAGGAGGGCGAGAGGATGTTGAGGGGATGGGGGGGACGGTGGTTGAGAGTGTTCAGGAGGAAGATGGCAGTGGAAGAGGCGTGGGTTATGGAGATGATGGCAGCCGCGGCTCATGGCGAAGCTCTGGATGCGGTGAAGCAGGAGGGAATGAACGGGGTGAATGGGAATGGAGTGGAGAAGGTGGAGGACGAGGACGAGGACGAGGACGAGGAGGTATTGTAATGGAAAGAGTTGGGTTTGATTCTATGGGATTCTCTTCCGGCGCTCGATGTACGAAAAGATAGGGATCGTTGGTTCGATGCGCGTCCGAGGGGAGTATCTTTTCCACCACAGGAGCTATCTACCGCTTTTATCTCAAGGGTCGCGGGACTCGTTCTACTGTATCTATATCCAAGTCACGAAGCAATTACCTAGGTAGCTCCAGTGTATCATCTCCCCCCTATGCACACCCCAAAAGCACAACCACCAATTCCTTCATCGGGAAAAGATCCATAATTCATCCGCCGGAATTGGTTACAACATTTCCCTCGCCCCGCGTTCTTCCTTTCGGCTCAATCAATCAAATCACGCATTCATTGTATTTGTGTCTAATCACCGGCCCATCCATCCATCCATCAAACAAACAAACAAACAAACAAAACCGCAATCCACCTCACCTCACCTCACCTCACCTCACCTCACCTCACCTCACCTCACATCACCTCACCTCACCCACCTCACCTCACCCACCCCCCCAAACCCAGGAAGGAAAAAAAAGGAAACAAAAAAGCCACCCGGAGAGAGAGCTGAATAAACCACAGCCCGCATCACCAGAACACGTACGCACGACATGAAAAAAGGCAGACGAAGAGAGAAAGAATGTTTTTGACAGCAAAGATCCCCCCCCAAAAAGGGGAATACGGAAGGAAAGACATACGGAAGGAAACAGATACGGAATAGAGAGAGAGAGAGAGGCAAGAGGCAAGAGGCAGACTGATATGGAATATGATATGATATGATATGACACGAACGTTGTTGGGACAGGTGTAATCTATCATCCGTCATCTATCATCTGTCATCTCGGCAGCAAGAGTTTAACGAACAACATTCTCGAGGGATGGTCTGGAAGCAATTGCTGTGAAAGCCTTGTGGGGGGATAACGATGGAGAAGGGTGGCTCGGATTCATTTCAAGGCTATGTATGTTATGGGCAGGCAGGCAGGCAGGCAGGCGGTTGGCACGGAGAGAAGCCAAGCTGTCGGATGTTGCAGCCGGATCGGAGTGGGCTCGCTCAAAGAGGGTCGCCAGGATGACACGCCGGGGACCTCACCATTGGCTAGCCCATGGGGGCATCTGCGAGGCATGTTCATTACCAGAGATGTACTGCTGATCCTCTCTTGAAAACACAGATTGCCCTGGCTATGATGGAATGTGGTTGGCACCGAGGGGAATATGTGCAGTATAGAAACCTACCGCTGAGGGATATAAAAAGTAACGATCATGCCTGACCGGGCTTTCTAAGACGTCGCAGCGCCAGAAGAGAAGGAATGGCTCTTTCCTAGTCATCCCCAAGTCTCCACAACCACCCCCATCGAGTATTGTGGTCACGCATCTCGTCTTTGCTCTTGAGCTACCTCATCCTTATTAAACAACCCCTTTGCCATGGAAGAAATCGCTGCACACATCACATAACCTTTTTTTGCTTCAACGTCGTCAACTCATCCCCGTAACTCCGGTCGTCCTCACCCTCCACCTCCTTCTGCATCGTCTCCACTTCCTTGCATTGCCGGTCCCACTCCGCTTTACTCATTTTCGACTGTCGGTTGAAGAGCTCATCATTTGGCTGGCGGTATGAGCCCCCGAGACGATCCCACAGTGTTGTGAATTGCCCATAGTTGTAGTTGAAATACAGGTGGTGCATGGTGTGGCAGGCCGCGCCATTGATGATTCCTGAGTTGGCCACGTATTCTCCATCATCTGGGAGAACAGGAAAGTCAGCAGTTGGTGTGATGAAAGCAGAAATGGAGAGCTTACGGATAAACACGGTCCATATATTGATAAAGATGAACAGCGCAATATAGGCGAACTTCTGCAGCGGGAAAACAAAAGGAAACACATGGTACGGCACACTCTGAACAAACCCGTCCAGCGGATGAAAAGCATGGCTCGCATACGGCGTAGGCATAATCCACTTGTGGTGCGGCTTATGCAGAACCTTGTACACCCTCGGATGGTGTAGACCTCGGTGGATCCAATATATGAAGAAGTCGGTAAAGGCGACAAAGAACGGGATCTGTATGTAATTGTAGAGGGAAAAGGGGGCGTCCGAGGGGGCGTCGTAGAGTTTTGCGTAGCCGCGTACTTCGCCGACAAAGAATGGGGCCGTGAAGATGGCCATCAGAGGCATGGCGATCAGACTTTGCCGGATTTCGAGACGAACTTGGTTTTTGAGGTATTTAGGGTGGGTGAAGGTGGCGTGGTCGAAAACGAAGACGTAGGAGAGGGATGCGCAGACAAAGTATACTATGAAGCCAAAAAGCCTATGGAAACCGTCAGTGAGAGTTTGGAAGCTACATGACCCGAGAAAGACCGACCATGTAATAAGATACAGCGTCAGGGTTTGCCTCCATACGTTATCCCTTGGCCAAGCGCTCATGTAAGCATACCGTGACGGAGCAAGCTGGAAGAACTGGCTGGACGATGCATGAACAGCTGTGGGAACCTCGCGCATGCTAGTGAAGGTTGCTGAGGCATTCTTTGGGGGCGTTTGCCCATAGAATACTGAAGACTTCGGCAAGAAGCTGGCGTACAGGCAGTCGAAGAAGAAAGTATCGAAAACCTCCAGAACGATATCCATATAAGTTGTAGGGGTTGCCGCAGACGCGGTAAAAATGGCTAGTAGTCAGTCAGACAGTGACAAGGAAGAGCGAGTGCCTGGAGCTCTGAGCGATTGTTCCGGCTGAATGAAGAGGAACAAGTAGAGGAAGAAGACGATTTAGGTATTGAAAAGACTGAATAGTAGTTAGTTGAGGAGCGACGCGCCAATATCCGAAGGCAGTAGTCCCCTAACCCTATGTATCACCCTAGTACAGTACCGAAAGTTCTGTGGGTGATTTTCCAACGGTTCTCCTCCCGGGGCCTCGGGCCATGAGGGGGTTTCCCTGGACCCTGCAGGTAGGGTGCGAAATGTATTAAACATGTTTATTGCCTAACCAAATTAGGTTAGTCAAAAACGTGTTTTAAACATGTTTATTGAAGCATGTTTTAAACACAGGGGTATATATAAATAGCATCAATTATTTGGGTGCTCCATTGCCACCTCACCGTCGACGATGCTATTCAAAAAATCCTTCAGCACGGTCTGTTGATGTAAATAGTACATTGATTCAGATGAGTCTGCAGACGAGTAGTTCCGGACGCCATTTGACGGTGACAGTATAAGCACTTCACTGCAGGAACGATTCGGTTTGGTAGGATTATGCTCTGAAAGGCATCAGTAACAGCCTGATTGCGAGGTTTGCCACCGCGTTGAGGAGGCATGGCTGGTGGTAGGAAGATAGATCTACTTCATACTCGTATGGAGCAATGGTGACAGCGAGATCAAATCCCCCGAGCTAAACCAGCTGGGTTTAGCTTGCTTATATAATATAAAACCAATAAACATACATGAATAAACCGCTAGTGAGTTTTAAACACGTTTATTGTAGAAGAAACGGTTTTATTCGCTCCCTACCTGCAGGTGAGAAGAGTGGCCAATCGCACCGTCGCACCTTCTGTCAGGCCATCGCTCGTCGGCTATTCTTTTTGCCGTGCACTAGGACGTTACCGTACCTTACCTACGGAATACTTTACCTCACTTTAAAATACTGTACTAACGGTATTAAAGGGATCTTATTGTTTCTACACGTTGATGGTTGACAGGACAGATTCCCAAGAGTGAGGCCAATCCCCAAAGCTCTGCCCTTTTCATCGTTTCATGAAACCCATATTCACCGGCTTAGCTTTGGCGTGGGGTCGCCACAACATCGGCGATTGATAGATACAGTGGAAACCGGTCGTTGTGTTTGGCTCTGCGCTGAACGTTGCCGTTGGCACACTGGGCCGAGCGGGTACCAAACTTCGTCAGGGAGGTTGTATGTTCAGATACACAACAGCTACATACAGACTTGGACATACTCATCTAAACATCACCTCATCGAAGCTCCCGTATGTGCTCTTTTGTGCCATGAACCCATTTACACCCCACCTTTTCCTGCTCTCCGAGTACCGAAAGCCAAGTGCTAGAACCGATCCGCCACCGTACAATCATCCCGTCGTGTCTCGTAGTCGTCTCATCAATCTTTATGCACATGCGCGATTTCGTCCTCCATCAAGTATTCTACATCTTGTTCGTCGTTCTCCACACTGCTACTGCTGCTCATTTCGTCCTTCTCTCGGCCTCTATCAAAGGTCCCAGCCGAGTTGCGACTCAAACTCGAACTGCTCGAGCTTCGACTTCGGCTCTCTTTCTTCACCCCCACGTCCTCCTTTGAGATAGCAGAAATCCGTCGGTCCTTGCCGCGGCCTTTGATGCCTTTGTTGCTGTTTTTATACAGTGTCGCGAAATATTCCCAAAGCTCTTTGTCCATCGCCGACACCGTGTCGCCTTCACGCATCAACGCGAATCTCAGCGTCAGATTCCGAAGTGTCTCGGAATGGAACTTGTTTTGATGAGACTGGGGAAAAGTTAACGGCTGGGCGGAGAAGCTATGCTGACGGTATGCACCTTGAGGTTTCCCAACTGCGTAAAATGCTTGCCGCAGCCTTCAAGCTTGCATGAAAAAGGCTTAATCTGCTCATGTACGATCTTATGAGCACGGACGTTGCCACGTTGAGCGAATCGTTTGCCACACATTTCACACGAGTATGGGCGTTCTCCAGTGTGTCGACGCTCGTGAGTCTGGGGTCCGTTAAGCCATGCCTCCACACGAACTGGAGCCAATCGTCTCACCTTGAGATTTCCGAGCTGAGAGAAACGTTGACCGCAGGATGGTTCTTTGCATAGCTGTGGAGGTAATCAATCAGCACCGGAATAAAGGTTTCAAATGGAGCCAGGTACCACGGACAAATGGTTTGTGACCCGTGTGTGCCCGAACATGTATCTCGAGGTGCGTTTTTTGAAAAAACATTTTCGCACAGGCTGGCACCGTACACTGGTATTTCTTTCTCGATGCTTGGCCGCTCCTGTCATGCTCAAGCCCAGTCGAGTTTCTCTTTGCAAGTCCATCAGAATTACCAGACCTTCGCCAGCTGGAACGATGAGCAAGGGAGATCCGTGCTCTCTGCGGTCTGTTTGCCGACTTTGTCTGGATCGCCCGCATCAGAGTGTCAACATCGGTGCCGAATTTCATACCTTGGCCAGCCACTGGTGATGGCGATTCGTGTGCTGAAACATCGCGGAAGGCAGGGGCATTCTTTGCTGAAAGACCATCTTCGGCCTTGACAGTAGGGCTGCAATCTATATCAAAGACTGCGTTCGGTGCTTCCTTGACCTCCGGTATATCTTGTGCAAGGGTGAAAGATGGCGGCACAAAGAACGGCTGTTGGGCTGCGTTGGCGTAGAACTGATTGGGTCGTAAGGCAGTTACTGCCCCCGGATTAATTGCGAGGTTCGCGTCTATGTAGTTCATGGGATAATCTGAAGCTGAGGTCGAGAGGAGCGTCAAACTCAGGTCGAAGTCTTGAATCAAGTCCTGTCGAGGGTCAAAGGTTGAAGGTCGAAAACAGCGTTCCCCGGGCGACATCAACACCGAGGCCTCCATGTTGATTCGTACTGTTCTAGGATTCTGGTCCTACTGTGGGTTACTAAACCTTTCGAAATTGGCCAACGACGATGTGTCATGTGTACCTAGGAGGATTAATGATGTACGGTCCTCATATCACGGCATCTGAATCATGGGTGATGCTAGGGAAGATCGAAGAGCATTGCCAAAGATTGGAAGTAAGCTCTGAAGCACTATGTCTCGGAATCGGTCGTGGTAGCAGCGGAGGAAGGTCAATAGAAGGATCTTGGAAGAGGTAGAAAGAGAGCACGCGAGATTGCACAAGCAGCAAAAAGGCCTAGGAACAAACCTCCGAAAGCCAGTATAAAAGGAGCATTAGCAGACAAAGAGATAACCCGATAACCCGGTCCGTCGAGACGATTTGAGTTTTTTTCTGAACGGGGGAGACGGAAAGGACGCGTCAAGGGAAGGGCACTGGTTCGAGAGCAAAGCGATGGTGGATTGAGGTCCAATTGGAGGTGAGAGAGATGTCCTTCGGTCATGGCTTTGGGTGTTTCCCCCAAGGACAGCAGGGACGTGCGTATGTGCATGCGTGGGTAAGGTATGTGGGTGATGGTGATGTGGGGTGTGTGGGAGACTGGTGACAATGTGGGAGTGTGGGAGTTTCGTTCCAGGATTAGTAGCGTGGTTCATAAGCCAGGATGGCAAAGTAGATACTTTACGATTAGGATAACCCAAAGTAAAGTACCCAAGGTAGTAAGGTAGTACTCGTAAGGTAGGTAGTACATAACTCCCTTACAGGCTGGTTGGATGCTTTTGATACAGTATTTGGTGGTTGGTTGGTCGGTGGTTTCGTGACTCTGTACTCGTACTAGTAGTAAGTAGTTTTTTTGTTACGGTGAAAGTACTTCCGTACTGGTACAACTATTGGCGAGCGGTCTCGGCATGGCCTTTTTGAGTTCCCTTTTTCTCCTCACGCAGAAGTGGGGGTGGTTGTGGATGAACCTCCCACCTTTTCCCAACCTATGGGACGGCAGCCTTTCGTGATCCTCTCGCCCAGCTCCCCCCCCCTCCCCAACAAGGAAGTATGAGGTAATGCGCTTTGGTCAGCGTGGCTTGATCTTATCATATGCAAGATATACTCCGTACATACTGTACTTCCGTACTACTACTGTACCTCCATGCTTTAGGTAAAGCAGTCACAACCATCCCCCCCCGCATTCCTGTAGTCAGCCGGTTGACTAACAGATGCAAATGCAAATGCTTGGGAGACTCCGAGTACCGCACCGACAATTACGTGGATACTACAGTCCTTGGATCTGTGTGGCCGATTGACTGCCGATAAGCATGGCGTGCATTGGGAAGGTACTGTAGTCTGTAGGTGAGGCGGTCTATCAGGTCGGAGAATAGGATGGCAGCATTGGGCAATCAATCGCCCACGGAGATACCGGAACCTCTTTTCGTCCTTATTCGTCGGTTCCACCATGATGGCATTTGATCGCAAACAGACGACATGGTAAAAGTAAGGTACAAATCAAAGGACCGCATACACAATCGTGACTCCAGATCCCCCGGGGAAAACAAGTGCGGCGGTACGTCTCCTCGAAGCAGGTACCTGCGTCGACGGGACGTTGTCTTATAAAAACCATGACTTTCTCATATTCGGTGACTGTATTACATGAATCGCGTGACTGTACCTGTACCTGCAGCATAACAGACGCTGAAGCCTTCTTCTAGAGCACCAATTGCTAAAAGGCGGACTGATGGACTGACGGACTGACGGACTGACTGTCTATTCGATACCCTTCAGCCTAGCATACGCCGCAGATTTATCACTAGCTGAACGATATATATCTCTCGAAACTGCCTCGTACTATCACCGAGCTGGCATACCCCGGCCCCGACTATGATCAAAATCCATTGGCCTCGAAACGAGAAAACGAGAAATGATGGTGGGTAGCATTTCCAAGTCTATACGTACGGTGGCCATTGCCGTCCCTCGCTATTGACCATTCCACGGGCCGTATCTAAATGGGTGTGGCATGTTAGCATCCCCACCACCAGATGAAACGAGGCGACGTTGTCGACCTACCTCCAGATCCTGGCCCGCATGTCTCCACTTCCCGTTGCGAATAGTTCACCCTGAGGGCTTGGTGCCACGGAGATAACTAAATGCGAGTGCAGTTGTCAGTTTCTGGACGCAAGTGCAGGCAAAAATCCAGTCGACGTGCTTCCAGCTGTCGCCACGAAGCGTCGGAGACATACCGGAATTCTTGTGGCCTTGAAGCATTAATTGGGTATCGCCAGTACGTGGGTCCCAGAATTGCACGCCCCTATCCTTGGATCCACTAAGAACCCATTGGTTGTCGGGTGTAAGGGCAACACTAAGCACAAAGTCCTTGTCGATTCGATTAGCACGAGCAACATGGGATTATTGACTTCTTTACGATTCCACTCACTTTATGGCCCTCGAACGTCTTGATACATTTCCCTCCCCTTGTTGGAGGAGCAATCATGCCTCGGCTGTCGGTCAGTTGCCACATTTTGATCGTCTTATCAAGACTTCCACTGACGAGCGATCGACCATCGGGTGCGAATGCTACAGAATAGACGCTGTCTTTGTGGCCTTCGGGGCCGTCGAGTCTCTCGATAAGTAGACCACTACGGGCATCCCATACTCGCACGCTCTTGTCTAGAGATCCCGCTGCGACATAATCACCTCCCGGGGAGATCGCCACCGTCGTCACACCGTCCTCAATGCTAAGGTTCAATACTTCTCGCCCGCTGTCAATGTCCCAGACACGAACGGTACGGTCGCCACTGCCAGAAGCAATGTGTTTGCCGTCGCGAGCAAAATCAAGGGAGTATATGTCTTGCTCGTGTCCAGAGAACGTGGTTCTGATGGTACGCGATTGAATATCCCAAACCTGGTTGGGGGTCAGTAATCCGTCTTGATAGTGAAAGGTATGTTAGATGCGTAGGCCTAGGTGAGTACGGACCCTGATCTGTTTATCCTCTGCGCCTGTTGCAAGGTATTTCCCATCTGGACTAAAGCAAACGCTTCGAATGTATAAATCTCCGTCTTTCTCCACAGACTCATCTTGCAGCTTCGTAACCTGGCTGCCGGTGGAGACTTCGAAGATTTGTGCCGAGCGGTTGCAGCCAGTTGCAACATACCTTCCGTCGTGGCTAAATCGGACGCAACAAACAACGCTTTCATGAGCCAAATTATGAACGAGATCAACATCAAGGACACGGCGCACACGGGGGTTGAAGACAGCAAACCAATCCACTCCTTCACGTTTTTGGTCTGGACGGAGTGAATCAGGATCGAGGTCTGCAAGCATGTTTCCAACATTAGGAACCTGCGGCTGAGGAGGTGAGGCTGGTCTTCCCATCTGCGGTGAAGGTCTAGGGTCAGGGTAGGATATTGGCTGGCTTTGATGTGGTGTTGTTGGTCCTTGCGGTGCACGGTTGTTACGGCCTTTGCCAGGACCAGGAGATGCAGTTGACTGTGGAGGTTGTGGATTGTAGCCTGAAATCCCCAAATTAGCTTCTTGAGCTGATCACGTAAAATGGAGGCGATTCGAATTTTCCAAGACGACACCTACCGCCATTCACACTGGGTGGCTGTTGGTAATTCGAGAATTGTGGTTGGTGAACCCCTGGTGGCGGCTGGGGCATTTGATGGGGCGGAGGACCCTGTTGTTGCTGGTCTTGGGATGGTGGTACTAGGCCTGGGTTCCCTTGGCCCGGTGGGTTTGCCATAATGCCGCCAAACAAATTGCTAGGACCGTGACCGATAGCGGGAGGATGGGGTTGTGCGACACCCCCATGCGGAGGCAGACCACTGATGCCCACATGAGATGGGGGCCCTCCACGAGCCTCCAGCTCATGGCGTAGACGAGCAATGTCTTCCTCGTACCTGGATAGTAGAGCATTAGTGACCAATGTCCATATGTAATTTCTTCATGGAGAAGGCCTACCTCTGCTTGATAGCAATCTGCGTCTGCTCCAAACTGTAGACTTTCTGCCGGACCACTTCCATTTCCTGGACTTGAGCCGCCACTAGAGAATCAATGTCCATTAGCGACTTTCCAGATTCTTTCTCCATCCTCGCCATTCTTTCTATACGTAGCCTCAGGAGCTATCTTGCGGCACCAATGAGAATAACAAGAGCCATTTAGTCAACTGCAAATTGTCATGGAAACAAAGACACGGAAAAGCGCATGCTGGTAGCTGAGCACAAACGGAATCCAGCAAACCTACTCTGCTGCTCGTAATCTCCGGTACGGTTCTGCTGGTTATCAAACTCCGCGCGCACCTGATCCAGTAGCTCCGTCAAACGGCCGTTCGGCGCGGACACCATCCCGCGATGCGCGTTGAACATATTGACAGAGAGTCTTCCCCTGAGCCTGGGAGGCTATCACGATCTTCGCACGAGGACTAGCTAGGACCTCGAGACGTCCCTGGACCGTGGTACGTATGTTGTGTAGAAGGAGAAGTAGCTACCAGTTGGCAAATCTTTTCGCGTAGAGGAGACTTGTTGACGCACAGACGGTTTGTGACTTGACGTGGCGAGAAGTTCGCGAGAGCGGCAGGGTGGATGGGAGTCGCAATCCGATGTTGGCGTAGAGCAATCTGAGAAATGGTTCGTAAGAGCACCAGGCTGCGCTTGTCCCGAGGCTATAGCTCGCGGAGAAAGGATGAGCAACGCAGGTAAATGGTAGGCGGCGGAATGAAGTGGTCGCAATCGAATCCAAGCGGTAGAGAAGATAGGCTGGTAGCTGACTTGATGTCTCATAAGATGATGGCAAATGTTTGAGAAGAAGGGGAGGGATTTATTACAAGTACGTTACTTTTTATGCGAAAAGCGACAGAGAGACCGGAGTGACCGAAAGGAAGGCTATGATGTTAGCGTTGCAGGGTCAACAGCGGGAAGCACAGACCACCCAGAGTGGGGTATTCTAAGGCGAGACGGGCATCCTTGTACGGAATACCGCAAGTTGTTTATCGTCTGTTTTGAGTAAGTACCTTATGTAGTACTCCGTACGGAATACTCCTTACCTTAAGGCTTGAGCACGTCAAAGCTTCCATTTGCCACCAACGCCGTTCCCAGTTCATCTACCTCCGTACGGAATACAAGACTTTCTTTCATATTTGGTCAGAACAAGCTCATCTGGGATTCTGATCAAGGAACCTCTAGCTACAGTAGCTTAGTCTGACACGAGGTTTTATGGGAAACGGTCTTGCTGGATTGGAACAAGGTCACATGGATTTGCGGGTTTCGAAGAACGTTGCTTGGGACAAGCCCTTGAGAATGATCCCGTCTAACATGGTCAATTCCGTTGATATAGGAGATTTGGATTTGGAGAGTTGTTGCTAGAGGATTGAAGAGTTGAAGCCTTAGCTGTGGTCTTCAAACATCCTGGGTATATACAATTTTGTCTTCTCATATACCAAAAAGGTGACCCAAGTACTCGGCATCACCCTCAGTAAATTTGGCCCCAGTCCTTTGTAGAACCCTCTCCACCCTTCCCGGTTCCATACCTGGACGACGACATCTCTTGCGCTTTTGTATGTGGTCTTCGCATCGTACATCTGGAGCCTAGTCCGGACGACCTGATAAGGATATGTCAAGCCCCCAGCAAAGATCTTAGATATCCCACTAAGAAGTAGGAAGTCGAATGTGCCAAGATCCCTTTGCTCACCGTGTTTGCTGTTGGCTTGATATATTTTGAGCTTCTCATAAGCCATAAATTGCAACGCGCCATGGGAGACCCCGAAAAGAGACGGTGTTAGACCGCGATAAAAGCTTTGGAGTCCCTCTTTTTGGTAGATTTGCCGGGTACCATCCAACATCGAACTATAAGCACCGGGGTGACTCGACGAGGTTGAAAGCATACGTGTCTTGATTACCCATATGGGATTTGTACAAACAGAAGTCAGAGCGCCTGATGGTCCCATAAGAGAGAATACCAGAAGGTATGGAATTGGGATAGCTATATCGCACCTGCGACGCCTGACGCGATAAAGAAATCATAGTATGAAAGCTGACCCGTGGATCCATGATAGGCTTCAAGCCCTTTTTTGAGCTTGTCATACCATAAGAAATACAAGGCCCAGCTGACAGAATTGCCAACAACGTTGGGCGAGAGCCCCCGGTAGAAAGCGGTCAGATTACCTTCATGGCGGGCTATCTTTCTAATTATGCGAATGGAGCTGCCAAATTGTGACGCAGATTGATCGACTATGAGAGACCATAAATCTTAGTATCTCAACAGATATCTGACAGCACAAAAGAGCTATTGTCTTGGGCCACAAGCATACCTTGCAAGCGGGTTTTAATTACATCGAGAGGATGGGCAACGAGTGTAGATACAACTCCCGCAATTAAGCCAGCTACCGACTCAATGAGTGATTGCGAGAGTGCGTGGTTGTTAGTCATGGTACGAGAAGCAGTCAGTGGCAGAGGAAAATGTGGATGAGTTTATGATACAGTAATATTACTAGGGGTATTCTCATTACGGAGAGGAATCGGCATGCCACCCGGCTTTCTTAGGATCAATTTCAAATGCAGAACTGCATTCGGTCCTCCATGATACCATCTTTTGCTCCGTGAGAATAGTCCATACTCTCGACCGTTGGTCTTAGCCCTATTGTGCCATGGCTTCCCCACGTTTGGGCAGTGTATTACTTCGATCCCGATATGTTACGCCAAGGGCGAGAAAAGCCTGCCAGGGTGTTAGAAGTGTTGTCCTGTTACACAGTCGGTCAAAGCCATACCGTATGAATGCGGGTTTTGGTTCGCTTCTGGTATAACCTATGTCAAGGATTAGAGAATGATGCAACTGATGGCGTCCAACAGTACCAAGATATATGATCAAGGGAAGGTAGCCACTGTCGACTTTTAGCTTAAGGCCCTCTCTTCGAGCGAATCCCAAAGCTCTTACTAATGTATTGCTATCCGAGAAACATCAACTATCCTCGTGATCCTCTCCTGACGTTGTATCAGTCTCTTTCGCCGGACTCGTGGAAGATTCCGTTGGCGCTTTACCTTTGTTTCTTCCGAAAGCTGGAACATCATGATTGATCCTCAATCCGATAAGTTTGTGTGAAAGTAATCCGGGACGCAGAACAGTGTACAGATAAAGGGGGTTTGGGTTGACAGTGAACAAACGTAGGAGGTACAAAAAGAGTTTGCTCGTCTGTATGATATTATAGATAACATTAGAATGGAAGAGGACGGAAAATAAACGGCCCGCCCGCCCGCAAGCTCGAACGATGCTTGTGAACTTTCTTAAGCGCCTCAGTAGTTCCTCTCATCTCGCACGATATTGTCCAGTATGTCTGGTGCTAGACATTGGTAAGCTTGTGGTCCAATGGAGGCAACATTTTCTGACATCTGTTAGGGAGCAAGATAAGGAAGCTACAGTATACATCGGAAACCTCGATGAGCGAGTAAGCGACAGTCTCGTGTGGGAATTGATGTTACAGGCTGGCCGTATAGTTAACGTACATCTGCCCAAAGATCGAGTGACACAGACCCATCAAGGGTATGGCTTTGTGGAGTTTATCAGTGAAGAGGATGCAGAATACGCAGCGAGGATTATGAACCAGGTCAGGCTGTATGGAAAACCAATACGGGTGAATAAGGCTTCTGCAGATAAGCAGAAGACAGTTGAAGTTGGTGCTGAGCTATTCATCGGTAATCTGGACCCCATGGTATCTGAGCAGACACTGTATGATACCTTTGGTCGATTTGGCAGTTTGATATCTGCTCCAAAGGTTTGACTTTTACTCGTCCGCGCCGAGAAGACTCGGACTGATAAGTTTCTTAGGTGGCTCGTGATGATGCCAATCTATCCAAAGGCTACGGATTTGTGTCTTTCTCAAACTTTGAAGCTTCAGATGAAGCAATAGCCAACATGAACGGGCAGTACCTTATGAACAAGGAGATATCGGTGCAATATGCGTACAAGAAGGATGGTAAAGGGGAACGCCACGGTGATCAAGCTGAGAGGATGCTGGCGGCTCAAGCGAGGAAACACAATGTCCAGCCGGCAACCCAACCATTGCCGGCGGGTCTCTTTTCGGGAGGAGCTCCTAGTGCTCCAGCAGCTATGCTGGATGTTGACATGGGTCGGCCAGGCACTATTCCTCAAGTGGGTGTCGGAGGGTACATGAACGGACGAGGTGGTGTACCAGGTGGTACTTACCAGAGCGCACCCCCACCCCAGCAACAGCGACCTGCGCCTCCTTCGCAGCCACTTCCAGCACCTCCTTCAGGCTTACCAGCACGCCCTCCACCATCCCAAGCCGGATACGGAGGGCCGCAAGGCTTCCTACCTCCGGGCTTCAATGCCCCACCACAGCAAGGATTCCCTTCACAAGGCGCGCCACCACCTCCAGGGCTCGGTCCACCGCCAGGTCAAGGCCCACCTCCTGGGATGCCACCTGGATTCCAGCAGCAAGGCTACGCACGAGCAAGATGATGCCTTAGGACGATCATTGTGAACGAAGAAAATAGCCCAGCAGAAGATCAAGCCAGTCCACTTCGGATTACCTATAAGTAAACGAGGTGAAGGTTAGTGACAGCTGGCCCACACTCGGGCACTCTTAGTGACCAGCATGGCAGTAAGCGGCACTCCCGTGAGCCAAGCACAACAGGGGCCTTGCGATTTAGCCTTTCACACGCTTAAGTCGCAAGATTATGTGGATCACTCAGGCCATGATCATTTTGAATAGTCTAGGGTGCTCAAGAATGAAGTGTGACCCATAGTCCCCTAAGAAAGTCTGTCCTAAGCCATATTGACGAAAAACTGATCTGCGCCGAAACCTGTAGCTTTGCACAATGACTGACTCCATACACCATGATCGCCCCCATCATGCTCCTACCAGCATCTCATATAGTGTGGCATGTGCAACTTGCTAGGAAAAGGACACAAACTTCGGATCTCTCGGCCTTCCATCCGGCCCGATGTTATTTTTCGCAAACCGCTGCTCCGTATATAGCCTCCTTGCCTCGTCGAATCCAACCCTTCTACTTTTCATGATCTTCTGCACCTCTCGCTTCCCTGCCTGATCTAGTCCAGCGCGCGAATCTCCGGCCGCGACATTTGTTGAGAGATCGAAGTCGGAAGAAGTGAAGCCAGATTCAATATCGTTCGAAAATGATGAAGGTAGATGCTGGTAGACGTAGCCAGATATTGGTACAAGATGAGCCCATCGACCGCGAGTGAGGTAGAGTGCTAGACATGTCAGCTGGACACGGTGGCCAGGGTCTGCAGAGGCTTACCTGTGACGAGTATCAAGGAAGAGAACGTGAGAGAGTATAGAACACCGTAGCCCATGATTGAACTTTTGAGTTACATGAAGTGTCAGGTTGGACAGAAAGCGCAGTGAGGACGTCAGCCAGGGCTGAGGTTGACAAGCGAGTTTCGCCCTGAACGGGGACCCGGGCCGAGGCTCGCGCACACAAATGGGCGACGCTTCTGAAGAAACAAAATATCATTGAACATCAACTTCAATCATGGCGCACCAATCATCAAACGTATCTCAAGACCTGATCTGGGAGATATGCCGTAAGTAAGACAAGGGATGCTGCGAGTAGGTTCTGTACTGACTGTCGGTGACAGGGCCAAACAGTGCTTTCTTGGTAAAGCGCAAGACCGCAGGTGGTGTGCAATTCTCCAGAGATCCCCTCAATCTTATGAACAAGCACTCTAGGAAGGTATGCTCGTTAATACCATGTACTGCTACAGACGACCACTAATTAGATCGCAGTATGCTGGATTCATCAACGACAAGGTACACCATACATACCAGCCTTCAACAGTCTCAAGAGAGGATCGCTAAACAGATTGTAACCACAGGCCATCGGCATCCATCCAGCCGAGAAGGGTGGCGTCACTATGGTCACCAAGAAGACCAAACATCACAATCGACCATCTAGCAACAAGAACGAAGTGACATGGGGTAGCAACAAATCAGGACCGAAGTGAGCTCTTGATCAACTTCCTAAGCACGAAGGGAGAGTTGCTCGCTAAGTTGGTATACAGGATCTACAAGGGCGTTGTCAATTACACAGCCAAACAGGGTTATAGAGCAGACCTCCGCCAGGAGGCTGTGGCTCGTGCAAGCGCTGTCAGACAATCGCAGCGGCCACAGAAAGAAACCCCGGAGAGGAAGCCGCGTGGTGCCAAAGCGAAGAAGGCAGCAGAAGCGGAGTCATAATAGTAGTCGGGGTTTCCTGGGCGATACTGGAGAGCATAGAGCTATTCCAGTGTAGGTTGTCAAGTTTCAAGTGCTTTTTGAAAGGTCTTTCGGCCGCCGAAGGTAGCCCGCTCCAAAGAGTAGTGATCTCTCACAGGTCAGACGAAATTATCAGCTTTTGCCTGCAATATTTAAAGTGACAATGATCCAGTCGACCTACTTTTGTTGAGTGCTTGATTCCGGTAAAGTACCTACCTTACTGTATAGGCATATGGACTTCGGTAGCGCTCCTCAGTCGTTCGCGCGGAACGCTCCTGGAGTGACTGCCCTACCCCACCAGACTCCAAGTGGGGCTCGGAGTTGTTGGCCCTGCATTTCCCACCATAAGTAGATCCGACCAGCTACAACAATTCACGTAGTTTATTCACTCACCGCCATACAGTTTGCCTACCTATAAACCTGCCTCTCAAGCTGTACGGATCCATTGTAGCTTGAGGTGAAACCCAAGCATCACTGATACCAGAACTCTAGTATTATCGAATCAACCACTCGCAATGGTGAAAGCATGTATGTTGAACTCCAGCTACTTAGAGGATTCCCTCGACCATGTCTAAGTCCCATTCAGGTGTCCTAGGAGCTTCTGGTGGCATTGGGCAGGTGAGTGGCACTGATGCAAGCTCAGGACGGATGAATCGGCGCTGATGTCAATATCAATAGCCCTTGTCCCTTCTCATGAAAGCCTGCCCTCTCGTCGATGAGCTTTCCCTTTACGATGTCGTCAATACTCCCGGAGTAACAGCCGATCTTTCCCACATATCATCGGTGGCAGTATGTCTCCAATGAGCATCTCGAACCTCGCATTGGTAGAGCTAAGAAGCTACAGAAAATCACTGGCTATCTACCTGCCGACGATGGACTGAAGAAAACATTGACGGGAGCTGATGTTGTGGTTATCCCCGCCGGAATTCCTCGTATGTACGCCTAATGCCATATTTGGGAACTCCCAAGCTGAAACAGCGTCAGGAAAGCCTGGCATGACCCGCGATGATCTCTTTAAGATTAACGCTGGGATTGTTCGCGACCTCGTCAAAGGCTGTGCTGAGTACTGTCCCAAGGCATTCATTTTGGTTATTTCCAACCCCGTCAACTCTACCGTTCCGATTGCTGCGGAGATCATGAAGAAAGCCGGCGTGTTCGATCCCAAGCGCCTCTTTGGTGTCACCACCCTGGATGTGGTCCGCGCCGAGACCTTCCTCCAGGAGATTACTGGCGAGAAGGACCCTGCAAAGACAGTCATTCCCGTTATTGGTGGTCACTCTGGGGAGACGATCGTGCCTCTCTTTAGTTTGGCAAAGCCTAGTGTCAAGATTCCAGCAGACAAGCTCGCTCCCTTGATCAAACGTTCGTTGCTTGTCTGTATTGGTAGGATGAGAAAGATGCTAATATACCACAGGTGTCCAATTCGGTGGTGACGAAGTTGTAGAAGCCAAGGGTGGCGCAGGTTCTGCCACGCTCTCTATGGCATACGCGGGCTTCCGGTACATAAACCAGTTTACAATAACCACGTAGACGTAATCACAACACTGATTTGATACCAGATTCACAGAGAAGCTCATCAAGGCCAGCAAAGGCGAGAAAGGCATCGTCGAGCCATCTTTTGTGTACCTTCCTGGTGTCGCTGGTGGGGATGCCATTGCTAAAGAAACTGGCCTTGACTTCTTCTCTGTGCCTATCGAGCTCGGCGTACGTCCTCTAATGCTCATTTCCTACTGGCTCATCCATGCTAACAGTCTCATAGCCCTCCGGCGTAGAGAAAGCCCACAATATCCTTGGCGAGATAGATGAAAATGAGAAGAAACTTCTGGAAGCTTGCAAGACAGGCTTGAAGGGCAACATTGAGAAGGGGGTCGAGTTTGTGGTCAACCCACCACCAAAGTGAATCCCCCGACTGGCGCAAGACTGTTTCGTCTATCATCTTCCGCTCCCAAAGAAATCCAACTCTTTACATTTCACCAAGATCATCCACTGACAAATGGCGTTTGCTAGGTAGATTATGACGGAGTGCTAAAAGCAAAGTGACGAGGGATACTTGGAACGAAAGTTATGAGGGTTTGCTTTGGAATCCATGGGGAAGGGCATCTGAACCGCCCCAGTCAACTGAAGTTTATATCAATTGCATATCGCTCTTCGTGCTGCTGCGCGATGTAGACTTAAGAATCCCCTAGCCCTACCGTGACCTTTAACACCTCCAATGCCGCTAAACTGCCAAAAAGCTTTTCACTTCCTACAGCAGCAAGATCTATGGCTTAACGATAACCGTCTTAATATGAAACGTGGCAGTGGGTAACTCGAATGTCTCCGCCTGAACGGTGGCGCTGATTCCCATGCTGGACAACGCTCCTCGTATGATACCACAAGGGAACCAGAGGAACTGATAATTTGGTTAGCACGCCTACAGACGACCGCAATATGAATGGAATCCCTCACGGGCTCGGCGCGTAGTACTGCTTCAGATGACGAGGCCGCGCTCATGCGCGCAAAAGGCCTGAAACTGCTGTCCGTGAGGACGTAGGTGCCCTAAACCCCACGTAAACATCCTGGGAAGTTGGCCCTCTGAGGAAACAACAAGCCCTCATACCCGGTGGTTTGTCTTCAAATTGTCAATCTGCTTCCTAAACACCAGCGTCCACATATCCTTGCATAGAAACTTGATCACGTCCAGCGTATCCGTGAACCGTGGCCGATCTCTCGAGAACCTATTGCGCCATCAGTATAATTTTCCCCCTTCCCCAAATCCCCGTTCATCCTCTCCAGCGTCCCCACTCAACCTTCCCACCAAAAGAAATTTATTAAAAAAAAAAACCCCTCACCTCTCAACCAACCCTTGGCCCACCCTATACCCTAATTCGTCCAACCGCCTCGACGCCGCCTCCCTCTGCGCTTCCCCAGCTTCCTCACTGCCGGCAGGCTTTCCAACGCCATCTATCCCCGGGTGCTGTATGGAAAGCTCATGCGCAAGCCGGTAGCTCATGGGGACCATTTCAATGAGCAGAAGATCGAGGCAGGAGGAATTGAGGAAGGTGGCGAGGGGGTCGGAGGCGTTGTATGGGGGGAGGGGGGATTCGAAGGACATTTGGGGTGGTGGAACCAGGTCGTTTGGCGGGGAATGTTTATCTATAATGGCGGAAAGGAGAGCTTTTTGGTCGGCATGGCGGTGTTCAAAACACCATGTGATTTTACGTGCGAGCTGAGCGTTGGGAATGGACTTTTGTGGTAAGTGGTGGTTGGATGATAGGGATGGAGTGCTTAGAGCTCGCCGAATTGCAATCGCGACAGATACCCATCTCCAATAATGCTCGACTATCATATATTTATTTGAATCTTAGCATTACAAGTGTGGATCGATTAATTTGTAATGTCCAGCTTCTACAGGAAGATCGGATATACAGATTGCCAGCATGATCGATATTGGTTAAGCTTGTATTGCTCTCCTGAGAATACAAAAGCCCTGGGGTATGTCCACTGAAGAAGAAAGTACTATCTATCGTACTTGTAGCTCATCCGCAGCCAGCTCTTTGTCCCTGATATCAGCCCTGCTCCCTATGCAAATGCTACAGTGAAAACCGTCCGAGAGCGCCGTATACGCCGCTAACCGTCCTTGAGCTCAGTTGCGCCGATGGTCAGTATAACGTTAGAATGATATCGTGATGTAATATGGTCATGACGGGTATGTGTAGTAGTTCGGTCGGCCGATCGTATTTGTCTGAGTGAATTTAGGGTTTCCGGTGCTCGCTCCGTTTGGTCTCGGGCGGATGTTTTCAGAGCTTGGAAAACTGGAAAGCGTAGCTGAGGATGTATTGGTTGATTGCCTTTTCGGCGCCCTCGGCGGTTCGTCGTCTTCGTCGCTGCTGAACGTAAGGTCTATGACCTGACCTCTTGCCCTTTTATCGCCTGTTGAAGGTGGTGCCGCTGATGATGTTGATTGTTCTCTGGATGAGGTTGGCGGAGTCCTTATAGATAAGCTGGTTGCTTCGCTCTTGACCGCCGCAACCCGCGGCATGTCCTTGATCTCGACTAGGTCCTCATCATCGCTACTTGCACGGTTGCCATTAGGCTTTAAGGATGAATTGCCATCGGATGTCTGAGACCACTCCCCAGTCGGCTCGATCACAACTTGGTCTACCGATTTGGGTGTCTGGTTAAGTATGTCATTCACGTAGTGATCGACTGTGAGCGCTTCGAAGTTTACTGCTTTGTAGCAGACTGGGCACGTCCAAGTCGGGGCCTGCTCTTGAAGTTGAAGGAAAGACGACGCATCGAAGCACTGGTTGTGACCACACACAGTGGAGCGACAAGGAACGTCTATTCGTAGGGTTGATACCGGACACTTCAACGACATTATGGAAGACGTTGCCTCAATATCGCTATCTTGAACTTTACTGACCATCTCGCGAACTACTTGTTCGTTTGATATACCCTTTCCGGATTTGAGCTTAGCAACCAGCTCTTCGACAGGGTGCTGTCGGACAAGGTTTACGATAAGGTAGAATCTTTTGTGCGTGAGCGCATAGGTGACGGTCATGGTGTTTTCATATCCAGCACGTTTCCGCAGTAAATCTGTGATATCGGCTGGTCTTGTGGACCCTGGCTTGTTTTTCAGTCCTCGGAGGTTGGCCTTCACTTCGTCCATATTGACCTTGATTTCCACTTGATACGGAAATGCAATTTCCGCCTTCGAGAATGGAGAAAGAGGGTCCGAAGCGCAATAGATCATAGCTCTTGTACTTGAGTCGCTTGCAAGCCTATCTGCCAGATCCCCCCTGAGAACGATCTTACAATCCACTTGGTCCCTTGTGGACTCTCGCACTGATGCTTTATTAACCACACATGTCAAAATTTGCAATCATAATTAACAAAGTACGAAAGAACACACCTTTAGTTTCCATAACAGAGGTCAAAGGCTCAAGGATTGTGTAAAACGGACTCTCCCTAAAGTTTGGACGAGCTGCAGTCTAGTCAGTAAACCCCGGCACTGTGACAACATGTTGGCGCAACTATGTGTACCTGATCCGTAAGAGTGTGCTGGCATGGCTACTGTTGCTGGCGCCGCGGGCCTTGTTGATCCGTTTGCTAACGTGTATGATTGGTGGTTAGACGAAGTGGGTGCATTCCCTTGAATAGCACGCACTGTTGCAGGTGAGGGTGTAGAAGATGCATCCGGATTATTGACTAGTGTTTTCAGGTGGTTGAAAGCTTCCAGATCACCAAATCGTGCGTATTGCTCGATTTCTGCAAGGCGCGCATAGAAAGTCAGCCAGTGACATCGCCTATAAACTAGTACAGTAGGAAGACATGACAGAAAGTAAGAGGTTGGAGCATATACAACATTGACAATAAGTTGAGCCGTAAATTAGACTTACGCCGAATAATGCGCTCCTGCATGGCAACCTTCACTCCGGAGACAGGAAGCCCTTCTCTCTTCAGGATTTGCTTCAATTGTGCGTTGATTAAGATTTTGACCTTTGCAACAGCAGAGTGAACGTCGCCTTGCGAGATAGCGGCCATCTTTCAGACCCCAGGAGTGAGTATCGGAGTGTTACGGGCAAAGGCTTTCAAACTTCAGACGCCGCCTAGAAGGGGTGATACATTCGAGAAGTGACATGTAGTACGAGCTATGAGGGATTCCTAGAGGAATCAGTTGAAATGATCATGGTTAGATATGGGGGAAAGCATTCAACATTTGTCGAAAGATGTTGTGACGAACCTGTGTAAGCATGGCCTTTGTGAGATTGAAGTGAGAGGTACATGGGATAAGAAAGAATGCCGGCGAATCACCACACCTAGTCATTTACTTTCCGGTACCCATCAAATAAACCTCGGATTACTTGCATGCTGGGAACCTTCGTGTTGTTCGTCATAGAGCAGGTAGATATTTATTTTGGATCGCTTATAGATATCATCTAGCCTGCAAGTGTCCCGCAACCTGACAAGTGTGGGTCATACAGATGGTGACCTTAACAAACGAACGACATACAACTTAGGACACTATTCTCGCAGCATAACACCTCTCAACTAGCTAGCTGAGTTGATCCATTTTTAAGCACAATTATTGCGCGGTGTTGCGAATCTCGGAATGGCGAAGGGGCTACGATCAAGTACGAAGAAGGCAAACAGGACACAGCTACGATCCCGGGTTTTCGGCCCTGTAGAAGAGGCGAGAAAGGAAAGGCTGTCAGCAAAACTGTTGGAGTTGGCCTCGAAACCGCGAACCGCAGCGGAGGAGGATGTAAATATGGCAGACGAGCACAAAGGTTAGGGAAGCTCGAATGTTGTTCGGATAGCACTGTCAGCACGACTGACTATCGACACCGTCTCTAGGGAAGGAAGGGCAGAAGGAAGCAGTAAGAGATACGGATGTGGCAGGGCTTGTGAGTCCGGCAGAGGAAGGTTTGTTCTACAATCTCTGACCGGTATTGTCCTTTGCAGAAAACCCCTAAATAACAGTTGGCCTACAGACATGGACGTTGACAAGCCAAGCCAAGACACCCCGCACCGGAGATCAAGTAATGCTCGCCGGGTAGACAAGCAAGGGAGAGGGAATGCCAGGGCTGCTATGGTGTTTCCGGTCTACAAGAAAGGAAGAAGGGTGGGACCACGCCGAAAGCAAAGGAGATAGTCATGAAAGCGTCCTCTCCGATTTCCGAGCCGTATCTCCACCGACGATACCAATAACATCATCTTTGAAACAACCCTTAGCGATAGTAGCTTTTCATGCTTCATCGATTCTGGCCTTAACAACATCTTCTGTGTCGCAGTTGTGTTATGTTCGAAGACCAAGAAGGAGTGCTTTCTTTATCTGTATCTGTTGTTTTTATGAATTTTCATCACGAATAACGGTTTCTTCTTTAATTTTATTTTCCATTTCTTTCGTTCACAGCTTTATCATGAACACTGTCATGAGGTTGCAGCAATCTGGTAGATGCCATGGATTAATTGGTGGTTAAAGGGTTGAATTGGTCTATGTGTAGTGTGGGGAGTCTAAATGGACTAAATATAGCCCTACAGTAAGGCTAGCCCTGGCTTCTGGGGAATACTATGACAATGTCTATAACATTGTCTTTGTAGCGCGTTCATGCTTCATTGCACAGATCAACTCGCATCGGAGCACGCGCCGGTGGTCGTATCAGGTACGGCAGTTTGAATCGCTGTTCTACGTAAATGTTCGCTAGAGTTACGGTATTACGAGTAGCTGTTTTTGAGAATACTGTAGCCGCAATACCTTTAACTCTCCTAATTCTCCGTTGCTGATATTCTGCAATATGCTCCTAAGTAAACACGCTCCTTGTTGACTTCGTCACTTTGTTCTGCGTCTGCTGATATTAATTACACTTCAATCATCTCAATCATCATAATGCCTCTACAGATTTCCGTGCCGCTATTGACTATCGCCAATTTGTTAATACCTATAGCCATACTCACCTTTGCATCGGGCTTCTTTCCTTACAAGCCATTTCTTCCCGGGACGGCTACATTTGGAGATGTCGGAGTCGACCAAGTGCCAGAAGCACCGTTCAACAAGGTCGTATTCATGGTCGTTGATGCCCTAAGAAGGTTCCGGACCTCATTGCTCGGTTTACGCTTTTTGAAAGAGGCTAAGTCGAGCAGTGATTTCGTCTATTCGCCTAGCTCGGGATTTAGATTCACCCAAAGGTAGGTACTGGAAGCATTGAAATATAGGCCAGTTGCTGATCGCAGACCATAGCCTTATCAGATCAGGTGCAGCAATGCCCTTCACCGCCCATGCCACATCCCCAACAATCACGATGCCCCGAATCAAAGCAATTACCACTGGATCTATTCCTTCCTTCCTCGACGTCATACTGAACTTCGCCGAGTCGGATACGACTTCGAACCTAGCTCATCAAGACACCTGGCTTGCGCAATTGAAGGCCAAATCCGGCGGGAAGCTGGTTATGTATGGAGATGATACTTGGCTGAAGCTATTTCCTAATATATTTTCTCGTGTAGATGGGACATCAAGCTTTTTCGTTTCGGTCAGTGGGACTACGGTTCGCGTCTTCTGTAGTGTAGATCTAGCAACTGAAATACAGATTGCCAGGACTTTACTGAAGTGGACAACAACGTGACAAGGCACGTTCCTACGGAGCTGAACCAAAGCGATTGGGATGGCTTTTTTATGCATTATCTTGGTCTTGACCATATCGGGCACAAGTTAGGCCCAAGGAGGTACTGGGGCTGCGCTGTATAATTAGTACAGCCCTCACTAAGTTTATCACAGTCCGCACATGATCCCAAAGCAGATGGAGATGGATGGCATTGTCAAGCTGATCTATGAAGCCATGGAGACCAAGGAGCACCTCCTTTCGACCCTGCTGGTCCTGTGCGGAGACCATGGCATGAACGATGCTGGTAATCACGGGGGTTCTGCAGACGGCGAGACGTCCCCGGCCCTAGTTTTCATATCTCCCAAGCTTCAAACCATCTCAAAAGGGTCGGAATGCCCAGTGAACCGATCAGTAGAGGACTTTCACTACTACGGTACGGTCGAACAGTCGGACATTGCACCAACTCTGGCCGGGCTTTTAGGGTTCCCAGTACCCCTTAATAACTTAGGCGTATTTATTCCTGATTTTCTGGCTTTCTGGCGCGAAGGTTGGTCCAGTGATGGCCAAATGTGCAATTTCGGGTGTCTAGGCTGACATTGGAAGAAGAAGAGAGAATCGGTCTCATGCGGCAAAATGCTCATCAGATTCTGAGGGTAATCAAAGAAACCTTTACCGACCAGTCCTTTGACCGACGGGCGGTAGTTTCGGATTGTTCACACGAGGAGTCCGATGGGGAGATTCTAAGCTGCATGTGGTCACAGGTGACCCACGCACTTGATTCTAGGACCCAAACCAACGCTGTTGAAGTACTACGGGCCTTGACCGCTGTAAGTCTGGCACGAAGCAATGTCCAGCTCATGCTGATGACGACAAGTTTTTGAAACGTGCCCAAGAGATCATGAGTGGCACTGCCAGTAACTACAACCTCTCGAGACTCTATGCTGGCATAGGGATTACTTGGCTTGCGACGATGGCAGCACTGTTCGTTTCCGGGAAAGTGATACAGGACGCAAGATCTACCGGATTATGTTTGGCTCCGATCGCCATCTCTTACGGCGTCATGATGTTCGCAAGCAGCTACGTTGAGGAAGAGCAGCAGTTTTGGTATTGGGCCACCTCGTCCTGGCTTGGCTGGCTGCTGGTGAAGGCGTTAGTGCATGATCTCGTTCTTCAAGTCGATTTCCAAACTGATGATCGAGCTCTTAGAGGTACAAAGCAGCGTATTATACCATCTATCTCAGCGATAACAGTTCTTGCCATTGTGCGGATGGTTCGAGGGTGGAACCAAACTGGCCAGAAGCATGCTGGTGAACCTGACATCGCCAGAACGATACTCCCCCTGCACAACCGAGTACTATGGTTCCTGGTTCTTGGGACTTACTTCAATATTACGCAGCGGCTAGCGCGGAAGGTTCTCCCCGGAATAAGTCGACATATTTCGGCTGCCTCCTCCATCGCATTGTGCGTCGCAACTCTAGGAATGAAGATAGTCTTCACAAAAGCAGAGGCTCCTGAGCTATTGGTCGGCCTTCAAACAGACTTCCTAAGGCCAATGGAGGAAATATCGCTAGTGGTTCAGGCCAGGGTGATCTTCATAGGGATTGGCACTCTTGTGTCGTTCACGATGCTTGCGAAGGCTTTTGAAGCATCGGCAGAAGAGAATGGTGAAGGTATTGCCCACACTGTAGGACGACCGCAAGATACTAAAACTTTCGCCTAGGCATTATATGGCCACTCCATGATCTCTTCACTCTCTTTCTTATAACTCAATCTCGAGTCACCAACATACCCCTGTTCCTCCTCTTCGACATGCAGCTTGGCGCGTTGAAACTGCTTGATCTCACTGCCAACGAAACAACGTTAACCACGACGCTTTTCCAATATGCGTCATTCTTCGCGTTCGGGGGATCAAATGCTATCTCCTCTATCGATCTCTCCAATGCTTATAATGGAATCAGCGGATATAACGTGGTGGCAGTTGGTGTGCTAACTTTCTGTGGCAATTGGGCAGGTCCATTGTACTGGACATCTGCACATCCTCTGCTTCTGGGAAAAGGGCGTCGCGTAGGTCAGAAGGGCATATTGGTCCAGCACTTGGCGCTGTTGACCACATTCGCAGCTATCAGTGTCTTATTTACCATGCTTGCGTGCACAGCGTTAAGAACGCATCTGTTCATATGGACTGTGTTTTCGCCGAAGTATCTTTATACCCTTGCATGGAGCATTGGGCAGCATCTTTGTGTTAATGTACTCTATGGAAGTCTGTTGTTCTGGTTGGGATCTGGGTAGTGAACATGTCGCAATACTGTCTGGGGATTCACATGAGACCCTGGAAAAGGTCATCAATCGCGTTGGTCGCCTGCTGCTTTTTTCTTCTGGCGGGCGTTGATTGTACCCGTAGCTCTATCCCAGACTTCTCGCTTGACTTGATTGTAGATGACTCAACTGGCAAACTTCGGTGCTCGCTGCCTCTCCGTTCAGAATCTGCTCGATTGCCTTTCTCGGAGGCTCCATCGGTTATCAGACTTTCGTCCACGACTGAAGCAGGGTTAGATTTTATTTCACCCAAGTCAACAGGTACAGAATATATCCGTTTTACGGCCACCCCTTGGTCCTCGATACGGGGTTCAAGATTCGAATCGGAAACATTGGCAGGTAACAAAGTCAATGGTCCCTTTTGCTCGTAGCAACTAATCGAACCAACGAGCGTTGTAATCTTTGCAAGCTGTGCGACTAGTACTATGCCAAGCGAGGAAAACTGATGGTCCTGTATTACATGGGAGAACGATCTGTGTGCCCCATCAGCATGCGCCCCATCAACAATTAGAAGCCAGAAGCGCGATCCGCTCACACGTAGCAGCGCCGGCATAGGAATTCTTCCATGTAGAGGACCCTGGCGGCGGATCGTACTGGATCGGATGTTTCCAGGTCCCTGATTAGCTGCTGTGTGCACCGCTTCAACATGGAGAGCCATTTCCACCACTGGGCCTGCCGATGCTGATTCTTGTTGCGATGGTGAACTAGACAAATCACATCCTGGGCCTCGCGCAATCGAGCTGCAATACTATCATCCATGCCAGCCCTAATATATAGCTTCGACGACTCCAGCGTGACAAGGTGAGGTTATATCCCGACCGAGTAGTTGTTATGCAAAGAAAATAAATTACTGAATAGGTATTGAGATTTGAATCTCGCCTACCTCAAGCTATTTATTCTCTACCTATCATTATCGTAGTCCGCAGTAATCTACAATGCTCTGCTTATCCCGAAGCACTTGGTTGTATTATGTCGATTGTAGCTAATGCATTATAAATAAATTTGAAGTTCTCGAACACGTACAGCAACATGAGCATGTTCAGCGAAAGCTACTAAGATAACGCCAGTTGAAAACATGCTAGAGCCACAAGTACATCGACATGGTAGTACAAGTGGAGCGAACATGTCGGCAATGTGAAATGCTCTAGGACCGCGAAAGGGGAAACATGCATCCATACAAGTAACGACACCAAAGAAACCTCAAGGATTCCCAAGCTTTTCTCATATACAACCGACATTTTCCGAAACTTTTCACAGAGACGGACCATCTCTATACCGCCGTGGCCAATAAGAAACTGAAGCTCTATGTCCCAATGCTTTTGACAATGTTCGAATAATGATCGAGATTGACGGTCCAAACGTAAACGGAGACAGTGAGTTCGATACATTGGATAATTTGGCGGTCCCGAACGTGCAGAAAAGGCATGGACTAGTAGACCTTGAACCCAGAATGTGATTGTCCTCGGAATCTGTTGCTGTAATGGTTTTTATCGACTCTGTGATCTTGATCGTCAAGATAATATGCGTCTTCAATCTCAGCCAAACGGGTGCCACGATCATACTGGGAGCGCCGGCGACGCTGCTCATCTCGGAAGTTCTGACCCGCTCGAGGAGCAAACAAGCCTACACGACCACTTCATTAGTTTCTCGTCCTATAATTCGTCCTCTATTGATATCGCTTACCAACATGCTCAGCATTCTCCACACTTCGGCGCATTTTTGAGGGATTGTCAGGTCCAGGAAATTTATCCTCAGACCCGGATATTGGACCACTACCGGTGTTGAAGATCTGTGAGCATTAGCAAAATCCAAGGATATATTGGTCGCGTTGTTCCTACCTTTGGGCGGAAAGATGGATGCTCCAGCATTACAGAACTGTTCCTGAATTTTTGGACAAGACAGTCTCTCCCCTGTATCGCTGTAGAAATCGTCAGCAACTCGCAGAAACTGCGGAAATTATACCTACTAGCATAAGATACCTCTGCAACCTTGTCACTATTATAGCGGTTCCTAGATACGGTTAGTCATTTGCAAGATCGAGCATTCATATTCGCTATTCTGACCAGCGATGTCCTGCTCGGGCATTGACAAACTAATCGCAAATCAGCCTTGAACCAAATGGATGGGTTTCTATGGAGTATACAAACATCAATAATGAAGTATGGCTAGATTAAGTCAGCGCCCGTCCGAGGCAAAACATAATGCACGTGTTAACTTACATCTTCGAAATTGATGAATGCGTAGCCAACACTGTGGATGTGAGAAAGTGGAGGCCACAAGTAATTGTTACCCGTAAAACAAACTTACTTGCAATTGTTTGCAAAATCTATCAGATTTGCGGATCTGGATTAGCTTCCTAGTCTTGTATAATGACTGAGGCCTGCGCTCTGCATGACGTGCGGGCAGATAAGAGTTACGTACCGATACGCAAGTACATAAAATCATACTTGCCAAGGCTCGTCTCGTCAACAATCTCCTTCAGCATGGCCTTGGGGACTGTTAGCGGAGAATGAAATATAAGCGGTGGGGGCATACTTGATCAATTTTGTTGGGGATATTTCGGAGCATGATCTATTGCTTGTCTTAGTGTGCCCTCAAAAGCAAGGGCCGACTTGTCTTACGGTCGTGCGAACGTCTGTTCCTTGGCGGATACGATCCACGTCAACCACGTTGTGGTGCCCTGAGGCATAATCATGGTTTTGGCAGCCAACAAGCTTTGTGAGCCCCCTTTGCTGTTGGAGATAATATGGTGCTCGAGGTTGTGGCGTGTGAGGAACTATACGCTCTTGTCCAATAGCTCCAGGACTGTACCCATATGGATTATACATGCCAGGGCTATATGAGCCGGGACTGTACGCCCCCGGGCTATAAGCTGTCCAACTAGGAGATTGTAGAGTACAATCAGGAAAAGGACTATAGACAGGGCTCCATTGCGGGCTGCTGCCGGAGCTCCGGGCTACGTTTCCATTGAAACGGCAGTTGTCTAGGGCTGACGGCAACTGTTGACCAGCGATGTCTCTACGGTAGCTGAGGGACCGACTGGCTGGGTTTGAAAGAAAATATGGCGAGACGAATGCGGTGTTCGGGACCCCGGAGTCGTAGTTGTCCTGACGGCCGCTTACACTCATATTCCCGAAGGCGCTTTCCAGGCCAGAGTTTTCTTGGCCGATAACCAACGGACCTTGGCCCTTCGTGAGCCGCTGTGAAATGCTCTCCCTACGAGGCTGATACCGCATGATGGTCAACACAAAGCCCTACAATGATCAGCTAGCTGTCTTCTTGGAGGTATTAAGAGAATATGTACAGCAAGCTTGAAACCATTTAGATATGCCGACGCATTATCAGCGGCAATGGTGTTATAGAACTCAGCTCGATAGGTGACGAACGGGGATGTCCCCTGATCAGTACTGTAAGCCTTGATATCGCCATAATTGGCGAGTAAATCTTTGACAAGAGATCCAATGTCTCCGACTCGGAAGAACTCAGGCCCAAAATGGTCTGCCTTGACGACAATTTGGCCATCATGAATAGATCCAGGGAGGCATGTCAAGTCCTCAGGCTGATCTTGCGTATTGACCAGTGTATTAACAATGTGCTGGACGTTCCAGTCTTGTCGAACACTCTGGATCTTGTCGTATGCTTTGCCGGCGTCACGAATATCGGCAAAGCTGGCATAGATGGTGCCGGTGGGAAGCAATTCCGACAGGACCACACGCCTCAGAGATGAGTAATCCTGTGGCAACGATCTGTTAGCCATAAACTGCAAGCTCAGGTAACGACCGCTTACATTGAAGAATGTGTCGAACTCCTCGACAGAGGTGCTTGGCGCTACTTGGCTAATCATTAAACACCTAGACGTCTTGCTTTCGGATGAGAACTGGCCGAAGTTTACATTCGCAATCCCGGTACTTGATGATTTCGATGATGAACCAGATGAGTGACTGATGGGAGACACCAGAGCACTGTTCGCAACCGAATACATGAGCTTCCTGAGCTCAGGCTGGCTAGAAGCGGTTTTCGGTTCCAACGGAGCTGCGGAAGAGCCCACATTGGATAAGTTGGCGTCAACCATGAAAGTTGGAGAGTGCACCGTCGATGTACTATTGCCAGCTCTGTCTGAAGCATTTTCTCGGAGTCCGATAGGCGTGAACGTGGAAGCAATTGGCGACAGCCTGGGCGTATCGTGGAAGCTCTTGGTGACGAACTTCGTAGTTGAAGCAGTGGTGAATGGATCTGGGTTGCCAAACACAGTATAGGTTTGCACTTTGGCTGTTGGGCTAGATCTAACAGGAACAGGACGAAGGGTGAATACTGGAGGTACAAACTTTCTGCTAGTATCACACGAATCGGAATTCTGCTCTATCTGAACGTCGTCGGGAGAGAAAGCGGAGAGCTTGGTTGCAGGCGTGCCATGGTGAGATTCCACTCCTTCAGATGAATTGGGACTATCAGAGAAGCCTTGGTGCTGGTTGTCCATAGCTGCAGGTACTTTGCGGGATCCAATAGTGGGAAAGGAATTTAGGTTAACCAGAAGATTAGGATGGGAATTTGGGAGATACCTAGTGCAAATGATAATTGACAACGAGGCACGTGAACGTACTTGAGATAAGTTCTTGTCGAGACCCACAAAGTGGACAAAGTCAAGCAGATCACGACACACGATATATTGGAGACACTGAGGATAATTGGAGAAGGGGAGGTGTTGTAAGAAAGGATATGGTAAGGTAAAGTATTTAGTCTTACCAAAACGAAGCTAGAGCTCTACTCCTAAGGTACCAGACTCTTCCATTTTGAGAAAGTGTGCTGCCAGATTGGTGATGGACAACGTCATTAAGGTACCTTAAGCCCTACCAGAGCGGACATCGGAAACAGACAAAGTAGGGCAGACAGCACGAAACCGATTTTAGATTTTAGATGGTGTCCAGTGGAGGAGGCCTGATCATGAGACTATGAGTACGGGAGTATGGAGGGAAGCATGCAGAACATAGACAAAGCTCTGTAGGAAAGTTGCCAAGGAGATTGGCTACGGTACATACGACGAAAAGTCATTGTTGTTGCCATACTGCTCGTGAGCTGGCAGGATAGATGTCTTACAGTTGGCTCTTAACTCCAGTGGGTGTTCAAGTGCACTTTATGGGAGTGATAAGAATTTGTAGCAAGCGCTTTGTATGCACTACCAAAGATTGAATAGCTGGATGCTGGATGTATACCGCAGGTAGAAACGATTGGGGAGTTGAGGAGTTCAAGGTTGTACACAACCTACCTAGCCACAAGTAGTATACGGTAGATGGAGCCTACCTTACCTTAATCAGTAGCAGCGCTCACTATTATAATTACAGTAGCGTGGTGCATCGCTGGGCGGCTACGAGTATGGACTTAGCGACTAAACTGATATTGAAGGGGGAACGATGGAGGTTTGGAGATTTCCAAAGCGAGAAACAAGTATCCGCAAGCGGGTACAGTGATTACCTTAACAGCCACGTGACAGCCAAACAGTCGCGCGGCCCTGGCGGGTACAGTAGCGAGAGCGTTTCCCTGTTCAAGGTACTCTCGTACCTCCCGTCAATCGGTTACGTTAATTGTGGTCTCTATGCTTTTATGTGCCTCGAGAGTCGAAACATTAAAAGCGTAGAACCTTCGCGGTATGCCTGCGCTCTCGGATACTCGGACCGAGCTTGCCTATGCTGTGCAACAGGTATAGATTGGATTTCCCAACATTCGCATCGCTGCTGACTCTTGCCTTTCCCTAGACTGTGCTGTCGCCATCTGACAACGAATACTTCAATCAGCTCATCCCTGCAATCCAAGATGCCAACAACGGCGGTGAAGGGCATCAGCTTCTACAGCATTATACACAATATTACAATGATCGTGAAGCAGAAATCGAAGGTATATGCAATACCAACCACCAAGGCTTTGTCACCTCGGTCAACCAGCTTCTCCATGTGCGAGAGGGCACCGTCAAATTGACTGCCGAGATCCTCGAGCTCAACCAGTCCATACAATCCAGCACTGAGAAGCTGGCAGAACAGAAGAAGGCCCTGGTTGAGTCGCGCGAAGTACGGCAAAACATCGACGAAGCCACTCAGGCTTTGCAGGATTGCTTAGAGGTTCTTCGCTTAGCTAATCAAGTCCATGATCTTTTGGGGGAGAAGAGCCACTACTCTGCTTTACGAGCTCTCGATGAGTTGCAGAATGTGCATCTGAAAGAAGTTACGCAATACAAAATAGCAGAGATGATTCAAAAGTCCGTACCCGCAACTAAGAAGCTTATGACTGAGGCCGTCATGACAGATTTGAATACATGGCTCTTTCGAATCAGGGAGACTTCGCAGTTTTTGGGCGAAGTGGCGTTCTACAACACAGAGCAGAGACGGACCAGGCAGAAAGAGCGGGCGGAGAGATTAACTTCTTTAATCACCTTCAAGTTAAATTCTGCAATTGAATTAGTGTCTGATGAGAACGAGGAGTTTGATATTCTAAACAATGAAGACGTGCAGGTGGACTTCACTCCGTTGTTTGAATGTCTCCATATACATGAAGCTCTTGGCCAGGCTGACAGATTTCGAGCTGAGTATGCCGCCACTAGAAGGCAGCAAAAAGAACTATTAACGCCACATACCATAACTCTAATCGACCCAGAAGGAGCAAGTCTCAGTGAGCTACTAGAAGGGATTGCTGGTTTTGCTATCGTCGAAAAGGCAACAATAAGGAAAGCTCCAGGACTCCGGTCTAGAGCAGACGTAGGTATTGTACTGTACAGTCGACGAGAGAGCGAAACTGATTTTTGTAAGGTCGACGAGCTTTGGGACTCCATGTGCCAAACGGCCATCACGCTGATCTCGAAGGCACTGCATGAGGTCGCCAATGCCGAAGTGCTACTGAAGATCAAAACTGTGATCGCGCTATTCATTCAAACCATGGATGTGAGTACTCATCCCGCCCCTGCGACCGGTCGCCAATCCTAATTAACGGATAATAGTCATGGAATTACCCCATTGGCGCACTTGACGCGTTCCTCCTGACCTTGTTCGAAAAATATGCCGAGCTATTAAAGAGAAGGTTCAGTGACGATTTCCAAGAGGCGAGTCACTTGCTTCGAGGTGTCCCCACTCTTCTGACCGTTTTTTCTAGATTGTATCAACCGATGACTACATGCCAATGCCTATCAATAAACTGGATGAGTACGATAAAGTAGTAAACGTTAGTTGGTATACACCCGACAAGGCTCGCGAGGAACTAAGGTACCATCATTCGAACAATGTCTGAATCAAAGTCATGGCTGACCCAGAATAGGTTCCCATGTGTACTCCCATTCTCTCAGATGTACCCACTTTGCTGCATTGACATACGGAATTTCTTAAATCAATTCTACTTCTTCTCCGACGATCATTTCCAACATCCGAGAGTAATAGACGAGACACTAAAGACTGTAGGTATTTTGTACAGATAATTCGCAGAGATGGAAGACTGTGCTAACATGGGCCCTAGTCATTGGATGAACTACTGTCCGAGAAAGTCTGTCGCTTTCTAGTCGAACGCTTGAGTTCACAGTACCTTGGCCAGATTGTGCAAATTCTTATTAACTTAGAACATTTCGAAATTGCGTGCCAAGAGCTCGAATTATTACTCGTAGCAGCCAGATCTGCCGCCTCCGCAGGTGGAAGCATAACCCTTAATGCCACAGAGGAATTTCGCAGCAACAAGAAGACCGCTGAAAAGCGTATATTTGAGCTCGTTAACTCCAAGATTGATGACCTGATAGAGACAGCTGAGTATGACTGGTAAGTTCGGTATAACACAGTCGATCGTCACATCTTGTATGCAGCTATGTAATCTACTTTGCAATACTAATTGCATTCGAACAGGATGGCACTGGCTCCCGAAAGAGAACCCAGCAACTATATGCAGACGCTAACTCGGTACCTGTCAAATATTATGAACTCGGTGCTCTTGGGTTTACCAACGGAGATAAAGGAGCTTATATATTTCGATGCACTAAGTCATGCCGCCACAATGATACTTGTGAGCTATTTCATATCGTCTTGACAGCCGAAATTTCTAACGACTGATTTGCAGTCACTGCCTCTATCTACAGAAGTAAAACGGATAAATCCCAATGGAGTTATGGCTCTTGCCAAGGATGTGCAATACCTTACTGAATTCGTGGATACGTTGGGAAATCCAATACTACGAGAGAATCTGGATGAACTACAGCAGACAGTAATGCTGATGCAAGCCGAAAATTCGGATGAATTTTATGATGTGTCGACGAGGAACAAAAAGTACGGCAGGGTGGATGCTCTTAATGGACCGGCACTGCTTGAGAAGTACGTTTTTCCGTCTTTCCGGGTTTTCGGTCGATGGAAATATGTTGCTAATCTTAACTGACCATGGCACAGGCTGACCCATAATGTACAAAGTCCGACGAAAGCAGACAAATTTACCGCATTATCTTCAAGATTTGGCATGAAGTCTTAAGCGGAGATATGAAGGAGTCTCTCTTATACAGCACCATACTCCAAGCACTTAGCGACGTCCCCAAAACAGTAGCATTCGATCGCACACCCTAGAAGCGAGCAAGACTTAAAAGCTTACCGCTTAAAGGAGCCTCCTATCAGTGTGGGGCGAAGAGACTAGTCAGGCCCAGCCAGAATAGTGTTTGATACTACAGATCCAGATGTTGCTCATGGTACGTATGCCTTTGTACACTAGAGTGTTGTCGTAGGCTTGGACCGAATACTCTTCTCAACGGGACCAAGCGACAACCGAGCCTCCAAAGCATTGATCATTTCACTGCCAGCGAATAGCGCAATGCAATCAGCCGCTGAGAGAGAAGATTGACCAACTCAGGGAGCTCTGGCCCTTGAAAATACGCTTTTAACATCTACGGCGGCTAACGTGACAAAACAATATGCGATCCGCTCAAGACTGTCCAACTAGATTTTCTCAGTCCTCGCAGAAGCTCAAGTTATTGAGGTAACAGAAGATATTGACAGAAGAGATGTGTGAGATCCCGTGACCAAGACCTCGGGCGCGGGCACTCAGCCGACTTCATAATCCCGATCGCCCTCAGCATCTGCATCCCCCTCTCCGCCGTCATGTCTTTGGTAGTGATGACTGGGATCTTGGCCACCTGACGGATCGGGTCCTCTTTGGTTGACTTGGTACATCTGCAATATCACCGTAAGACTATACCCGCAAGAAAATTGTCGCGAGGAAGTGGCCAGAAAACAAGGCGACATGCGAAATGTAACAAACCTGTTGAGGTGGCATTTGCGGATAGCCATACATCCCCTCGAACATCTGCTGCGGCGGCTGCACGTACCCAGTCGTCTGATCTGGTGGCACCTGAGGGGCGTAAATCCCTCCCGGCTGTGGTCGATATTCCTGTTCCTGTGGTATTGGGTTGTTTCCAAGGGAGGAGTAATCGGGCGGTCCCATATGGTGTTGTTGTTGTTGTTGCTGGGGATGGCCAGGCTGTGGCTGCTGCTGTACGTTGGTTTGCGGAGGCAGAAGTTGGCCACTAGGTTGGGCTGACGTTGCCGGGCCTCCAACTGTGCTGGTTCCGCCTTGCGCTGGATTTCGTTTGGCGTGGCTCGCAGCCTCTTCTCGAGGGACAATGTCAATTAGAAAATCAAACATATCCGACTTAGCCAGTGCTGAAGCTATATCTGATCGTTGCAGTGTCCGTCGTTTGTTCTCCTCGGCATGAATCCACGCACGCATCGTGAGTTCCGTAATGAAGATGTCGCAGCCTTTGGCAAACAGTATGGGCGCCTCGGCAGATATCATCTTCACTTCCGGATCGGCTTTCATAACCTTTTTTATTCTCGCAAGAGGTAGTTGGTGAATCTTGTAATCGTGAGTCTCGGTCTCGAGCGCGCTGATCGTCTGTTGCCAGTAGGTCGATAGAATATCGCGGTAGGCGCCATGTAGACCTTGATTGACCTGCTTCTCATCAGTTCTCAATATCACGGACGGGTATGATGTCCGAGGCTGTCTTGCGTACATTGGCCCACGCCCCTTGATATAAATCCGCTATTGGCGCATACCCTTGCGCTGATAGCTACGGGCGTCAGCAATGCCATTGACTGCTGTACATAGCTTCAAGAGATCGATAAATGAGCTGTGTACATACTGCTGCACTTGCGCCTGTCTCAAGAAGGATCGATCAGCCAGTTTCATAATAGCAAACCATTTGCGTTTCCAAGCAACGTTTTGGAGGACCTTGGTGGCAGTCTTTGCTCTCAGACATTGAAGCAAACAGGGAAGGCAGCATACCGTAGTGTCCACCATTGGTAGGGTCATATACCGGTGGTGGCTGACGTTGCTGTTGCTGCCCGGAGCCCGATTGGTTTTGTTCCATGGTCCCGTTTGGTTCGGCGCTGTACGAAGTATTGCGCAGGCACAGTGGAGGTGGGAATGCAGCGATTTCGTCAGTTGAAAGTGTCGCCGCAGGTCAGAGAAAATAAGACGGTGAAGGCGGGTTCACTGGAATTGATCGCTCCGGCCCATGTTTATACTAGGTCAATCGAGGCAATCGAGGCAACCCCGTGGAGATCGCGTGTAGGCGGGTATTTAGGGTTTGGGGAAGCAGAAGGTGATAACGCGGGTATTTATCAAGGAGTTGCCAATGGGATGCCACTCTTTGGTTTTGAGGCTGGGAATTCTAAGGTATCACTGTTGATTGGATGCTTCAAAAGTTGAGATTTAGAGGACTTGACAGCTAATACTGTCGAAAGGATCTACCATGTAGGTACCTAGGGATAATGCAGGTGTTTGTAAAGCTTGTCAATGAAGGATTGAACCAGTTCTTCAGTGAGCAGAGTCTTCTAAGGCGAAAACAAGGCGCATTCACGTTGACTGTTGGGCAGTGACATACGGAATATGGTACTTACTACCTTGTGCGGCGTCTTTGATTTGTCGCTTCATCGACTATTCTACAGAGTACGTACTTTATTAATCACAGGTGCACAAAAGGCAGTTCCCCACGCTAGGACGACCCCCTGTACCTTAATTTACTAGGCGACCTACGAGTACACTGTATTCCGTACGTAGCATTTGAACTTTTTCCTGGGAGAACCTTAGAGCCATACTATTCATCCTTACCAGATCAACCAAGCAATTCCCATGATGGAGATGGAGATGGAGAAGACCGATCTTCAGAATGGCCTGGGTTACGCCCATGAGCAAGATGGCCTCACAGACGATCAAATGAAGAAGCTTCTCAAGAGGGCAGAGCTGCGTTTACAAGGTCGCAATCCTGATTCACACCTGCCAGAGGTATTCTCAGAGAATTTTACGCCCTACACGCCCTACAAGTGCGACCTCCAGCGCCCATCGTGCCCCGTTAGATGTTGACGTCTTGCTAGGTTACCTACGCTCAACACAGGGACTATGGCGAAGCCTTATGTGGCCTTCAACCGTGGCGTCGCTCGTGCAGACGCAACTCGACTTCTAAGTAGCAATGATAGAAAGCTTTCGGAACAAAGCAGGCGTGTGGAAGACCCCATCGAGGTGAAGGACAAAATTGCCAAGGTATTTGGCCCAAACCCTTTACCGAGTACCAACAGTCTATGAGGAAAACATCCCAATCTGCTTGAAGCAGAATTTCCGGTCCCGTCTTGGGTAATCGCTCTGCATCCCTGTGAGATCTTAGTACATAGTTACTCTGAGGCTTCTCTCGATCGACATTTTCTCATGTTCACAATAATTCGTAGTCAGAGCTAATGGATCGTGTTATAGGAAAAACAAGCCACTGCAGGTTCCGAATGGTTTAATCTACCACGCACGAACCTCACAGCCCATATAAGAAGGGATCTCCAGCTTCTCAAGATGCGATCTGTGCTTGATCCTAAGAGGCACTACAAAAAAGAGAACGCTAAGGCCAAAGCACCGGAATTCTCCCAAGTTGGCACTCTTATCGAAGGTCCCACGGAATTCTTTAGCTCTAGGCTTCTCAACCGGGACCGCAAGAAGACATTGGTCGACGAAGTCTTGACTGTCGAGGACTCTACGGGTCGGTTCAAGAGCAAATACAATGATATCCAGATATCCAAGACGAGCGGTAAGAAGGCTTATTACAAAAACCTCGGGGCCAAAAGATCAAGCCAGAACCGCAAGCGATAGTATTTCCGTCAACGGCTCAAATTCTCATCTAGGACATATCATAATACAATCACCGAGCATGCATAATGGGCGCGATTCGCTTAGTACATTGGATATATCCGATGGCCTTCGAATCTTTCGATCTCAGCTTCTTAGAGTGTGCCTTCAATGATCACCGCATTATGCAGGATTGGCGCTCATCAAATTTTGGACAATCAGCTGGACCAGTTGCTAGAGACTCCGATCTCAGCAAATGGACCCTACCAGCGTGTATTTGGCACATACCTGCACATCTGCGGCGGCTTCCTGCCCGGCATTCAAGACTTCTTCATGATATGCTTTGCCCTTTTCTATGGCCCTGGATAACTCCTCTCTGCTCGAACCTTTGATCTGAGCATCGTCTCCCCTCGGACCCGCCTCGAGTACTGCATTGTTAGTTACAAGGCTCAAAGCCAGGACCCGCATATTGCAATGTCGTGCCACTATAATTTCCGGAACAGTCGACATTCCAACCAGGTCTGCACCTAAACTGCGGAGCATGCGGCACTCGGCTCTCGTCTCGTAGCTGTACGTTGTTAGCTATGACCAATACCAATCTCAACCAAATGGGAAATCACCTAGGACCTCCAACGAACGCATATACCCCTTCGTGCAATCGCCTAGACCCTAGGCCGGGAATCATATTGTTCCATAATTGATGTGCCCGACGTCGAAGGTCCAGATCGTAGGCATCAGATAATGCAGGGAACCGAATCCCAAATCCGTCGGCATTGGGTCCGCGTAGGGGATGAACCCCGGCAAGACCAGCAAAGTTAACATGCTATGGGCAGGTGAGCGGAAGTTTCGCAATGCACAAGAGTGGTTTACGTCGTTCAATATGACCACGTCTCCCACCGCGTATTCGGGATTTAAGCCTCCTGCAGCATTGGTAACTAAGACAATAAGTAGTTAACTTCCAAAACGGTGTAAGACCAAGACTAAGTAAGACTGCAGTACTTATAATGGTATCTACACCAAGCAGCTTGAGAACTCGAATGGGGAACGTAATAGTCTGTATCGTGTGTCCTTCGTAATAGCTACAACAGGGGGAACATGAGCGACACTTCAACGGAAAGCAAGACTGACACTGACTGGGTCCTCCCAACCATCAGAACTACCGATCTTTTATCGGCTTCGAGAAACCCAAATAGAAGCTGTCCCGCATGACCCTGCACTGCTGCATGTTATCATCTTTGAGATTGCCCGCCGAGGACGAGTCTAGGTTACCTGTGCTTAGAGGGAAGTGTGGAATATCTCTATAATGTAGAGCATGTCGTGGCTGAGATATAACCACATCTGCCAGACCGTGTAGGCCAGATCCGCATATGATCCCAACAGCAGGCCTTTGTAATTCAATTGGTATCTGGCTGCGCAGATAATGACAAGCTTCTGCTGCTTGTTGAGATACTACGTCTTCCATTTCAAAATATTGATCAAATCTACCCTAGAAACTCGAATTTCCGGTCATTTGCCGAACGACGGTGACTTGCAGATTCTGTACAACATTAAAGTGGCCACCCTCAGGTTCTGTGGTTATTTTATGATACTGAAAATTAGCGGCGGGTAATAAACGAAAACATACCTTATGTACTACAGTATTTATTGGCGAATGTATGCTACCAATATAACACTGGAAAATAATTCGGACTCCCACAGACAGCACTATCATGGCACTTCCTTTGTATATTCGAATCTCTTTGGGCGAAATAAGATATTCGAAAACCACAATCGAGAGGGCCGGTTTCCGGACTCCTTGCTCACGAACGTGGCAGCGCCTCGGATTTGCGACGACATCCGCTCGACGTGAAGAAGATGCTCAACCGGTGACTTCATCATTGTCCGTTTCCTTCCATGCTCATAGCAAGCGTTATATGCTTATATCGTTTTACTACAGACCCGGGTTACCAATGCCAGTCAAGATGGGCATACAGGAATCAACAGAGTAGGGCTCCGCAAATAATTACTCTGCTAAGCCTTTTCTAATCTGAAGCAAAGAGTGCCTATAGATGAAGCTGAGGAAGAAAGTGTAAATATACGACTACCTCGAAGTGTTCAAGCCATCTACTTAAAACCTCTCAAACGAATGGCGAAGTACGGATTGCCATCGTGTGACTTACAATTACGCTCCTACAGTGTCCGCAACGTTGAATTCTTCGCCGACTTTGCGCTCCGCGCTGCATATTATTTGAAGCTCCCAGCTGCAGGACCTATACCTTTGCCTCGCATTACTGAGCGATGGACCGTGCCTCGGGGCAATTTCGTACACAAGAAGAGCCAAGAGAATTTTGAGAGGATCACATTAAGACGACTTATTCAGATTACAGATGGACATCTTGAGACAGTAGAGATATGGTTAGCCTTCCTAAGGAAACATGCGTACTACGGAGTGGGTATGAAGGCCAATGTGTGGGAACACGAAAGCTTAGGTCAGTGCGGACGTTTTCGTTGCGGAAGCTGGAGCTGACGTCATACTGATAATAATCTTAGGTGTTGGGAAGACGATGGATGTTAGTCTGGAGAACTTGAAGCATGGCTTGGAGCCAAAATGGGCACACTTCGGTAGACGGAAAAATTTGGAGACTGCAGAAAGGGTTTACGAAATGATGAACAGTGAAGGTTTTCGCCATACGTCGGATGCTCCAATGAGCAAGGTCTAGAGGTACGCAGTGCATAACTATGTTTTCTACGCTGCACACTTGCAGCCTTGTCTTTTCGGTTGGGCTTGTGGGATACTGGCGTCAGGGCTCAGTTTGGTTGATGATACCCGGCGGGTTGAACATACCATTCGTACGAAGGTGAACGAAGGGTCGAGGTGGTTAGGCCGAAATTCATTAAGGCGATGCAATTCTATATTATTCCTCGAAATAGGTATAAAGTCCTGTAGCTGCCCATACGTGTAAGATACTCCAGAGCATCGTTCTGGTAATTTTACAATAGACATTCCCACTGCAAAATCCTGAGTAACCCAAATGATGCCGCGAAGCGAGGATGATAATACGGGAATGAGTAGTGTACACGCATATAGTAGTCACTCCGTGAGTTCAGAGGTGCCGCACTACGTACCCATAAAGTGGAACATCGAGGGCTGAGCATACCACAAACAACAGGCTCACCTATTCAGGGGACGCAATAGGCCAGCTATGAGAATTTCCTAATCAATAGGTACCTTAATGCCCAGTCCCTGCTGTCATACTGCGAAAGTACTAAATTACCAGTTTAGCAAGTCAAGGCTCAATAAGGTTTAGACCTAAGGTAGAGTACATAAGCACGTGATAAGGTAGTCTGTATCAAGCTGTATCATATTTTGACTGCATCTCAACCTTTTGTTTGCTTCTTGTCTAGTGAATGGGCAATGCTGTCTACGCTGAACAAGCATCCAAAGTGCCAACTTGCCCATTGTCTGACTTCAAAGAAAACATCGTGGCCAGCCGCCCGTCACAGTGGATCCTTCAACCAAATCCGGCTTTCTTCACAAGATGTAATATTCTCAGGCATACAACCTACCGGCGTCCCTCACCTGGGAAACTATCTAGGTGCACTCCAACAATGGGTCACATTGCAAAACGAAGCCACACCAGCAACCCAGTTGATATTTTCGATTGTTGATCTACACGCAATAACCGTGTATCAAGATGCAGAACGGCTGCGGAAGCGGAAAAGAGAGACACTGGCCACATTACTGGCTGTGGGCCTGAACCCCGAGCGATCGACCATTTTCTACCAATCTGATGTATGACGATGCTACTAGTTGTTCATTGTTGAGGAAGAACGACTGTTAAAGGCGGCAGGTTGCGGCGCACACCGAATTGATGTGGATTCTCAGCTGCACGGCTTCAGTGGGATATCTTTCGAGGATGACACAATGGAAGGTCCGTTGTTAGAACCTTGGCTCACTACCCTGTCGTTGAAAACATATTGACGGTGGGCAGAGCAAGCTAGCACTCCCTGCTGATTCGGCAGTTGGAGATTCGGGTACTAGAGCAAAGCTAAAGCTTGGATTGTTTTCTTATCCTGTGCTACAAGCGGCCGACATTTTGGTCTACGGGTACTTACCAAAACTATTCATACATCGGCTCTATAACTAATTGTTCTAGTGCTACGCATGTCCCGGTTGGAGAGGATCAGGTGCAGCATCTGGAGTTTGCCAGAGAGTGCGCCCATGGGTTCAATGCAGCCTACGGTCAACAAGTTTTGAAACAACCGACTACGATGCTGTGTACGCCCTACGCGTTACCTCTTGTTGCCCATTTGCTAATTAGCTCCAAGCATCCGCGAAACGTGTGATGTCGCTTCAAGAACCAAAATTGAAGATGTCCAAATCCCACGAAGATCCTCGGTCTCGAATTCTCGTGATCGACAGCCCCACCGTAATTGGTGAAAAGGTCCGGCTTGCCCTAACCGATTCAACGACCGGAGTATCATACGATCCAGTCGGACGGCCAGGGGTATCGAATCTTCTAGCACTTATGAAACACTTCGATCGCGGGCGGCGGACTTTCGAAGAGCTTGCTGAAGAACATAGCGTGCTCAGCATGCGGGATTTCAAAGACAAGGTTGCAGATGCAATTTCCGACGGCCTGGCCGACGTAAGAACGCGATACAACCAGTTAATGACTGATGGTTCCTCAACGCTTGAAGATATAGCCGTAAAAGGTGCTGACAGTGCGCGTAGCAAAGCGAATCAAACTATGAAAAAAGTCAGAGATGTGATGGGATTGTAGTAAAACTTTCAAAATATTTTATTTTATTTCTTCATTAAGTGCATGCAGCCTATGGCTATGGCACTATCTAGGCGCTGTTTGTATGCTAAATTACATGTAATTTGGCCAAAATCATTCTTTATATCTTCTCATTGAGCAGTCACGCCGATAGAATGCGCATACGAGCGCGGTAGTTCAAAATCCCTCCCATTTCCCATTTCGCAGATTAGTTTTTTTTCTTTTTTTTCTTTTTTTTCTTCAAGTTTTTACGTGCTTATGCAGCCTAAGACTATGAAACACGATGCTATCTACCTAAATAGTAGCCACTGTAGCGCTGTGTGTATGTTAAAGAATGTAAATTACATAACTTTTAGCCAAAATCGATGCTTTATATCTTTCCGTTGTGCAGTCACACCGATAGAATGCCCATACGAGCGCGTGAACTGTTTATATGACCAAGTGGTCACATAGACGACTCAAGATTGTGAAAGCTGGTCACTTCGACGTGAGCTTTCGACTTCGCTGTATGGTCACCAAGCTGAGCGGGCTAGGTGGGCTTTGGGTCTATGTAGGTGAAAGCTGGTCACTTCGACGTGGGCTTTCGACTTCGCTGCATGGTCACTCAGCTGGACGGGCTAGGTGGGCTTTTGTCTATGTATGTGGAAGCTGGCCACTTCGACGTGAGCTTTCGACTTCGCTGCATGGCCCCAATTGTTCTAGCTGCGCCGACGCTGAGCCTCGAACGATTGGTGGAGCACCAGCGACGAACCTCGGAAGAGCGAGATCCCGGGCTGCGAGGGCGATGTCAAGCGTTTTGCGAGGCGAGCGATCGCGAAGATACATCTAGCTCCTGCGGTGGAGCTCGATGGAGGCACCAAGGTCAAGAGGAGGTCAGAGGATGATTAGTGGTTTTAGAAGCCTGCCGTTGAGGGACATGCGGTTCCGCCTCGAGACGCGGATCTCGTTCTTCGCTGAGCATCGTGAAGGACGCGGGACAGCGATTCGCCATGGCGGCCTCGGATCTAAAGTCTCCTGTACGATATGGAGGTCTGCGAGGGGCGCAGCGGTGATCCAGCTGCATGGGCTGCATGGAATGAACGGATACGAGGCTCCAGTGACTGCTTGATGCGCTGAGGCTTGCCCCCTGAGACACGACGAATACGTGGAGATTGGCGATCGGTGGTCTCTGAGGTGTGGAGGAGAAGTAGCGGGATTTGTGTGCGGGCAGGGTCGCAGTGGATGGCCTGCCAGTCTTTGGGTACATATGACCGCCCTTTTCCCGCCTCGATGAACCTCGGACTTCTTTTCGAATCACCTGACGAAAAGCCCAGCCGACACACTCTTCGGTTTGCCATCCATGTCTGCAATGGCCCCTGTCAGCATGGACTCTGTTCGCTACTATCAGCCTCCGTCTTTAGCAGGCCGACCCAGTAGAGGCCGTGCTGCAACGTGGAACCGTGGTGCTTTCACGGCCAGCAAGAAGCACGACGATCCTGTGGCCCCTGCACCAAATGTCAGCCCCAAGCATGTCAGAGAGAAGGCCCCGAAGCTGGTCACAAAGGTAGACGGCTCACCTTGACTGTCGCCAGTCTCACTGGATCGACTTGAGCTTATTGTATTCTCGCGCTGCTGCAGGTCTCGCAGAGATGGCGGCCGTCTGAGACAGGCTTGGGCAGCAAGCGAATCCGTGCGAGAAACTGGTCATAAGCGGTAACATCTATGTCGTCGGTAGGATCTTTCGAGGATCATTAGACGCGGTATACAGCGACTAGGGCCTGCGACTGACCTGTACGTCGAACAATGTCCGACCTGGATACACCTTCGGCCCCCTCGTTCAAACCTGCATTATCCGCTGTGCGCTTGGAGGAATCTCGAATGCCTATAGCGCACGCGGCCGTCGGATCCTCATCTTGTTGATCCCCATCTCTGTTGTGTCCGTTACCTATATCTGCCTTCTCTCTTTCTTCATCAGAGTGACCAGCTCTGATATCTTTATAGGCTCCGTAACTTGACTTCATTCATGTGTTGAATATGGACGACGGGACGGAACCAGGGGGAGGAGGAGGATCGGAGATAGAACTTTGTATATTTTCGTGGAGGGCGCAGCGTCTATATCGGCGCTATCTGTTAGCATTGAAATCATTGGGAAGAGGTTTCAAGGGTCGTACCTAGCTTCTGAACCTGGCACAGAAGTTGTTGGGGTATTAAGGGAACCGTGCTGCACGCCCTGCTTCACAGATATTGAGCCGTTGCTGCTCTGGTGGCTATTGCTGCAGCTGTCGGTCTCCCCACGCTCGTTTTCATTTCGTTCCACTTCGGGAGCGGGAGCGTTGTTGCAGTCCTTTGGAATGGGATGTTCAACGGCGCCGTCAGCCCTTCTATGGCTATGGTTGAAGATTGATACCGCATATGGTGACTCCTGTGCTTCTCCAGCATGACCCAGTAGTTTCTCGAGGGATGGTAAGGCGCTGTCGTTCTCCTCGTCATCGGCCATGAGAAGGGGTCCAATCGATGGGGAATCTGGAAGTCGTCATTGAACGCCCATCGATATTGAGGACGGTAAATATTACCTCGAGCTTTTTCCGGGCCTCCAAAATTCAGTGCTGGCTCGCCAAACAGATCGCGAGTCTCCCCTAGCAGAGAGGTAGTCAGATCGATACGTTCGATCAGATCGAAGTCTAAGAGTCGAAAGAATCCTCTTATAGTTGGAGATGACGACGAAAAGCCTGGTGAAACTGGCGGTTCTACCAGGGCCACGAGCGTGTAGTCTAAGATTGGCCCTGCAGTCCTCCAAAGCTTTTCCCCCAAGGAACAGGCGGAGATGCACGGTTGCTTGAGTACTCATGCTATCGAACCTACCACCGAACCCATCGATCGCCCGACCTCTCCAAGTACCGCTCTACCCCAGCATCCAGGTGGGCGACCGCCGGTCGTCGGCGAAGATGATCACCGAGCAGCAGCGCCCGCAAGCCCTCCCCGCGCCATCACTCCACCGCTCCCTCCGCAGCCTCTGGGCCAGGAAGGCTCAGCATGGGATGAGGAGGACGATGAGTGGGAGATCGTGAGGCTCGTTGGGAAAAGGCGCAAAAAAGGGGGCGATGAATACCAGGTGCGTTGGAAGAGCACTTGGCTGCCTGAAAGCGAGATGGGAAACGCGCAGAGACTGGTGCGGGAATCTGAAGCGAGAGAACAAGTACAGCGAAAACGCAACAAGAGCAGACTGATGCGGACAAAGCAAAGCAGTTAATTGCTATAATAAACATTCTTTTCTCTAGGCGAGACCCTCTTTTACGCCTTTGCAATTTTCTAAGTGATAAGATTAAGCTGCTACCGGCTTCGCTAATTATTTGCGATATCTAAATAAATGTAGCTCTGAAGTGCTCTGTCGCTGTGTAAAGTATGCGGAAAGCTTTGTGGAAAAGTATTATTATTCAATAATCTAAGTATTATTGTCGGTCAGCTTTTCTCGAACTTGAATGACATGCTCAAGCAGTTGAACGGCCTCTTCAATCTGTCCGTTTGCTTGATAAGCCATGGCGAGGGCGTGTTGCGAGGCAAGTCGTGAAGAATGATCATCGGCCAGCTTTTCTTGAACTTGAACGACATGCTCAAGCAGTTGAACGGCCTCTTCGATCTGTCCGTTTGCTTCATAAGCGACGGCGAGGGCATGCTGCGAGGCAAGCCGTGAAGGATGATCGTCAATCAGCTTTTCTTCAACTTGAACGACATGTTTAAGCAGTTGAACGGCCTCTTCAATCTGTCCGTTTGCTTGATAAGCGTCAGCGAGAGCGTGCTGCGAGGCAAGCCGTGAAGGATGATCATCAGCCAGCTTTTCTTTAACTTGAACGACATGCTCAAGCAGTTGAACGGCCTCTTCGATCTGTCCGTTTGCTTGATAAGCGTCAGCGAGGGCGTGCTGCGAGGCAAGCCGTGAAGGATGATCATCGGCCAGCTTTTCTTCAATTTGAACGACATGCTCAAGCAGTTGAACGGCCTCTTCGATCTGTCCGTTTGCTTGATAAGCCAGAGCGAGGGCGTGCTGCGAGGCAAGCCGGTCAGGATGATCGTCGGTCAGTGCTAGGGATTGACGCTTGGTCACAGCTTTATAAATCTGGACAGCCGTTCCGTAATCCCCTTGTTGTTCTAATACTCGTCCAGTGAAGATATCGATTTGTATTATAATGTTCTTCTCAGTTGTATCTTGCAGTCTGGAACGAGTCTGTGAGATAAGCAAATCAAGTGACTTGTCATCTCTCATCCTATAAAGAACATATGCAAGTTGAAAGAGTATCTGAGCAGTCTCCATTTCAGATATCTGTTGTGTATAGCCTTCTATATTATGATTCACACATGCTCGCACATGAGGTTGAAGAAGCATAAAAAAAGGACAATATTCATACCATTCGTGACATGAGAATGCAATAACCGTCGAGGCTGACTGCCATGCCTTGCTCTGACTTTGAAAGTCCTGGCGCTCTTTGGCCCATACGTGTATAAGAGAATGCATAGAGACGGTGAAAGAGGAGTGCTCCTCGTCATCGTCGACATCTTCTGCACGTATTACGATGATTGATAAAGATTCCAAAATCGAACAAGCTTTGCGCCACCGTAAGCGGTTCTGAAGATCACTCTGGCCCTGCGCGTATTCTGGGAGTCTTGCGATATGGTTCGTAGACAATGAATAGATTTTTCCCTGATCGTCTAGGTCCTCATCTCTAATTTGGGAGGCGTATTGAGCAGCCCTCCAAAAGATTACCTCCGAAATTTCACTGTTATAGAAGAATGCTAGAATATGAAGCAGATTCACAGCATCCAATGCTTCTGGTAATTTGGACTTCTCAAGGTATTTCGCAGAAACATCGAAAGTCGCGTACACATTCCTGTATATCGACGCGTTCTGCTTGGAATAGAATTTTAGAAGCTGCCCTTTTTGCTGTTGAAAGATAGCCGGATACTGCTCGATGGTGCAGAGCTTCTTTTTGATAAACGCGCCGGCTTGGATGATTGCAAGCGTATGTGATCCAAGAATTTCGACTATCGCCAAAGCAGCTCTCCGTTTGTCTTTCCACCGACGTTGCTCAATGCCAGTAGCCAGCAGGAGGAGGTCTTGGGCAAGCTCAGGCTCGAGCTCTTCCAAATCCTCGCTGCCGACGGTCTTGTGCTCACCGCACTCTGGATTCCGGGTACTGAATAAAATATCGCCTCTATTGCTGTGTGGTATATATTGAGAGTAGTTGAGCTCTGGATCATCCGCATTGTCGATAATCAGAAGCCAGTATTCACTTTTGCAGGCCAGCCATGACTTTACGTTCTCAACATTCGGCTCGAATACACCACATCGTCGTCCAATGTCAATATATCCTTGGCTGGCCGTTCCAACGCTCGTAGCATTAAGCCAGAAAACTCCCCAGTATCTTTATAGAATGTCAGCCAAGTATCATTAAGGGATCTCGCGCCTACACACTCATCTCGATGGGCTTCTGCAAATTTTAGACACACCTCACTTTTCCCTGTGCCACCGATTCCGATGATAACAAAGATCTTTTGAAATGAAGGCGATATTGGATCCGATTCGAACACCTGAGCAAGGCGTTCGCCAAGCTTCTTACGTCCAGTATAGAGGCGGGTGGTAGCACGAGGCACCATCCACCAGCTGTTTCCTTTTTGATCTATATGCGAAATGATAGTTAGAGAGAAAATATCAAATCCCAAAGCAGTCCTAGCTTCGGGCTTTATGAGACGCCAAAAGTACTTAAAGGATACTGACCGCTTGCCTCAAATGAAGCCCCCTCTTTCGTGCCTTGCGGTATACCACTCCGTCAGAGACTCGATCTATACGAAGGCATTAAGAAGACTGACTGAAGTTCGCATTATAGAAGTTGCGTTGCACCACCTGGCTGTTCCAAGCGTGAGTGTCGCCGAATTGAGATCGACCCTGTTTGACACCTGTACTCGGCTCGAAGACCTTTGATGCTTTCTCTTGAAAAGCTACTTTCTTCCATCGCTGAAGTTCGCCTAGAATAGCGTCATATCCTTGATCTTCCCGATTCGGAAACTTTGTCATGTCCTGTCATGAACATTTAGTGAATGATGCTGCGGATCAGGTCGTCAGGAATACCATATGATTCGCGTGAATCCCGTAGCAGCTGTACGGTTTCATCTCAGCGGAATGCAAAGGCACAATCTGGATAGATTAGGACCAGCACAGCATCATGTATCAGGATTCGTACCTCGCCAACTCCAAATACAGGAAGTTCTTCATAGAAGCAAGTGATAGATATCTCACGTGCTTCATCTTTTCTGATGCTTAGATTGTTGCGAAAAGTCTTTTCTGTAACGCGCAATATTTCCGATCCAGGTTCCAACACTGCGACAATATCTTGGTTGGCCCGTCGAAGTACGTTGACCATGCTCGTGCCAAAGCGTCCCCATGCCGCAAGGTCTGCGCCGAAGTGAGGGACTCCAAGGAACGCTATCCCTGTTGTGTATTTTTCGATCTGGCGGAGGAAGATCTCAGCGGCACTTCTCGAATGGTTGAGAGCATACTCGACAACTAATCCGCCGAGATTGTGAGCAACGAATAGAAGCCTCCTCGTCTCTGTATTTGTACGCTCTCGTTTCCGCACCAAGGCCCCGACCATGTTCTCAGCGTGATTACTTAACCGACTATTCGATGCTGGGTTCCAAAAGCCGACGATATCTGCGTCATAGCCAAAGCTTAGAAGACGTGCATCTGGGATATCTTGCTTCAATAGTGCGCTTGGCCAATGTATCTTCGTGTCTTTGTGAAGCCAGGTGTTGTATGCATTCCCTGTTAATCCGTGCACGAAGACGATGTCGATGCTCGCATCTGTGCCTCCATCGTACAGCTGTTTAATGCCATAATTTTGACCTTCGCTTATAACCGCCGGACCAGCTGTTGTCTTGGTGGCCGCCGATGACAAGATATCAATTCTAGGCGATAGGTGTGGGGTTAGACTTTGCGGGGCGGTTGCTCGTGACGGCGAACCATGTGATTGTTCGAGTATGGGAGGATCGACTGCAGATGTTTGTGAGCTTGACTTTTTGGAGCGAAGAGATTTACTGAGTTTGGAAAACATCTTGTGATGTTCTTGCGACGTTGTTCTGAATGCCGCTTCGCACATCAGGACAGCCTCACGTTGTATTTATGCGCTACAGCAATGATAAGAAGGGTGTATCTTTATTGGCTGGGCAAATCTACCAATCATCATACCAGAACGACAATACCCTAGCTTAGGGCTACGGATCTTGGGAAGTATACCTTTATGCGTCTACCCAGCTGAGTTTAAACGTCTTGGTTCCAAGCCCTCGCCACTTTACGAATCTCATAAGAATCAAGTGACGGAGTTCTCAAAAATATCGGATCTGGTCCCTCCGATGAAGGAAAAGAAAAGGCGGACTTCCACCATCTTATCACCAGGTTGCTGAGAGGTTGGGCCGATGGAACTCGCGGAGACGTGAAAAGGTGAAGGTGAGTTAGTGAAGCAGCAAGGCAAAAAGAAGGTCAGAACGTCTGCACATAATTGGAGAGTGCGCCAAGTTTGACGATAAATGTCGTTGAGATATCGGGAACTCGGAGCTATGCTCGTAGTCCTGCGTGCTGGACGTACCTAATGCAGATTTGGATAGCGTGTAGAGTACTGGGCGCCCTCTGGTTGTGTGCCCCACTGCTGCTGATGCTGCCGTGGCTGCTGCGAAGAGCTCATTTGCCACGTCGGGGCTTGCTGCAGTTGTTTCTGCTTCGACAGCCAAAGGGGAAAAGCTCAAGGAAAAAATATGAAGACATCGTCGTCTCTTTGCCTCATGCCCAGGTGACAGGAATAGCATTACACAGCACCAGACCCAGCGTGTCTTGCATTTCGTTTCAGTAAACAACGTTGGCCAAAAGCATGCCTCGAAAGTCTAATTACAGCGGCCCTCTTCCTCATTGTGCCGGCCCCAAGTTCCAGACTGGCTGGGAAAGGACTCGTGAAAGACATCGAAGAGCTACCATTTCTTCAGTCAAAGGAGCTAAGACAGCCACTTCCTAATAGTGATGCGGAGTGTCTGATTTCGTGTCACCTAATGGTCTCCAGTGCATGTGAGGGGCAGGGCTTTAGTGAACTTTTTTCCTGGAGAACATATCTAGGCTTGGCGCTGCCATCATGAATCAGACTTGTACTTCGTGTCGCCCATAAGTAATTAATCTGACACGGTGGAAACATCAATAGAATGATCAGCTGGGCAGAATCTGCTAAATCGGATTGATGCCCTTCGACGCCTCTTCTACGAGGTCAAAAAACTAATTATTCGGAATGGCCTCCCAAATGACAACAGCATCAATTATACGTAGAAATGTTAGATGATATGAATTATAATATATATCTATCCATGAAAGTGATTGTCACCCTGTTTAAGAATAATCTGATCCATCCGATGCTTCTGATTCATAATCAAAGGATTGATATTCTTTTCTACGAGTAGTATGGTTTGAATTTTTGAATTTTTGTGGGTATGGAAGCTTATCTAATCAACTACGTTAGCCCTACGGAGGCCAATTGCGGATTCCGAATAATTAGGTACGGTAGTTTTCTGACCTCGTAGCTCAACCGCTTGTACTGTATCAATACTCAGACTTACGACGGCTAAGCCTCTCTGAGTTAGCCATGCTGACTCCGCAGCTTTACACCATCAACAACACTTTGACGAACAGCACCACCTTCTTCATCACCAAGAACCTCTTACTACCGCAAGTATTACCCTTAGTCCTCTCCAAAATCTATGAAAAGTTGTACAGCTCGATGGCAGCCGACGGCCTGACGAAGGCCCTAACCCCGAAGGCGTTTCAGAACTTTCGTTCAATGATGAGTATGTAGGATGCTCAGTTGCTCCTATTGAGTGGGAATGTTGAAGCAATAGGAGCAATAGGAGGAGCAGTGGGAGTAAGGAGCAATAGTAGGAGTAGGGAACGAAAAAAACCGCTTTTTCTACAAAAAGCGTGTTTAAAACCTCCTAGCGGCTTTTTATTGTTTTAAACAACGCTTTTAATTATGTAAGCATACAAGGGCCATTGATTGGAGAATTACCTTGCTGTCGCCACGCCGCTGTCACCTCCAGCTGCTTCAGCTACAGCCTACAGCCTACAGGCCTTTTGACATCCCCCATAGCTCAATGCCTCCGCAACGAGGTGGTAGGGCAGTCAATCAGACTGTTGCTGACAACTATCAGCAGGTAATCGTACCAGGAAGACGAAATACCGTGCAATGCCTACACAGTCACCGGCAGATGGTCAAAGGAGCTTCTCGTCAGCAGAGTCATCTGAACCCGTGTGTGAGCTGAAGAAGAGACTTCGCTATACACAGAGCGTTGAAATCGATGAGGAGGAGCTACTATGTGAAATGGAGAATAGCGGAGGAGGATATTGCTATGGCGAGGCTCAATCCTTCGAGCGAGGATACCCTCAACGAGTATTTGAATAGCATTATCGACGGCCAGATGCTTTTGGAGCTTCCTTTACATGGTGAAGGGGTCAACCTGCAGGCCTATTAGGCTATTGACCCTCTATTAATTTGCTACTATAAATATAAACCACCCCTGTGTTTAAAACCTCCTTCAAGAAGCGTGTTTAAAACATGCTTTGAACTAGCCTAAAGGAGTTAGTCAAAAAACATGTTTTAAACAATTCGCACCCTAAGTAGGAGGTGATATTGCACTATCTTCTAACCTTGTTGGTACTAGCGCCGTTATACTCTAACCTAATCAGTACTAGCGGTGTTATGCTTCGACCTCGTGAGTGAGTCGTGCGAAAATCTAGATAGCCTCTTGTAGAAGACACACCTGTAGATAATTATCAGATTTACACTTCAACACTGACAAGCATAGCTTTGCAGAAGATTCGTAGCCAGCACCTCGTACAAGTAAATCTCGTTGCCGGCCTCCCACTCTCTTTCAAGGGGCCGGAAATGATAATGCTCAAGCCAAAGGCAACGCGGTTCTATCGTCGAAAAAACTTAGCCGTATTAGGTCAATCATGTTGCATCCAGGCGTCCAACTGGTTCCAATCCCAGTCGGTTCGCCATCTAAACCTCGCATACGCCCTGCATGAACCCCCAAAGACCAAGTCATCAACGGAGGTTCCTGCTGTAATCATTATGCATGGTCTATTTGGCTCTAAGCAAAACAACAGGAGCATCAGTAAGTATGGCTCCTTGTGTGCGTTAGCCAAGTGTACGATACTGATACTGATACTTATGGATTAGGGCACTGGCACGAGACCTGAAAAGGCCAGTCTATGCTCTTGTCAGTTTGAACCCTGGGGAGCCTTCGAAGTCTTGCAATTCATATATCTAGGATCTGCGAAACCATGGCGAATCACCCCATGATCCAACTCACAATTATACCGTAATGGCCGAGGACGTTGAAGAATTTATACGACTCCATCACTTGCAGTCTGCGGCCGTAATTGGCCATTCAATGTTCGTATCCATCGAGTTCTTTTAGCGCAAATTGAAGCTGACGATGGCGGTTCGAAAGGGGCGCGAAGGTAGCCATGACTATAGCTCTACGAAATTTCACTTCAATTGGAGCATTGGTCTCGGTCGACAACGCGCCTGTGGACGCAGCTCTCAAAAGTAACTTCCACAGATATATCCAAGGCATGCGGGATATAGAAGCTACAAAGGTAACGAGACAGGCGCAGGCAGACGAGGTATTGAAACTTTACGAGGAGGTGAGCAGTAATGCAGTACAAATTTAGCGGAATTTCGCTTCAGCCTGTTGCTGACAACTCCATTATATTCCCACAGGCTTTACCCATACGGCAATTTCTTCTCACAAATTTGGTACGTGCGCCGGAAGACCATTTGGAACTTCGGATTCCAATCAGCACACTTGCCTCGAATCTGAACTACATGGGAGACTTTCCATTCAAAGACCCAAGCGAAGCACGCTATGAAGGACCGAGTCTCTTCATCCGTGGGACAAAGAGTCATTATGTACCGGACGCTGTCATACCACTTATTGGTCGGTTCTTCCCCAGGTTCGAACTGCGAGACATTGATTGTGGCCACTGGGTAATATCAGAGAAGCCCGAGCAATTTAGGCAAGGTAGGGTTTTCTTTAGGCTGCCGATTACCGTGCTAATTCAGCCAGCCGTTGTCGAATTCTTGCAAGAAGAACCATCTCGTGGGTGAGCAATCGATGGCGATTGACGACATCGTCAATCGCGGCTTCTACTAAGAAGCAAAGCACAACTCTGCCTCCTTCGAAGCATCTTCGTCCAGCGTCCTTGGTCTTTTCCACAATTACGACGAAGCTCCTTCCATCCTTTGTCTAGCCAAATACCAGGGTAGCTCTTCTTCTGATAGATGAAAGGACGCTGGTTAAGGCACTCTAGCTTACTGTTGCTGAGACTGTCCGTGATACATTGGGTTAGTAAATTTATCATTGTGGTAGGCCAAACGATGTTTGTGAGCGGTACGACAAAGCGGTACGATAAGTTATATCACCTATGTATCAAAACCTTCTGCAACTGGACAGTGTATTCCATCGATTGCGCACCGTCGTGATGAACCATGTTTAGTCTCCATTTCACCCGTAAAGCTCATTTAGAGAAGTTTCTTGCCACATTAGATATCGCCTATGGAATAACTTTGTGTCTTCCAAGACACAAAGCCAAACAACATGCAAAACCTTCTTGATGAGGCATGTCGTAAATCCATCCCCTCAGTCTCAACCTCTAAACACTCTCAAGCACCGTCTCCTTGAACTCTCTCTCCACCTTCTGACCCTGCTCATCCGTGGTCGATTCACCATGGAGGTTGAGTAGAGCACCCAGATCAAATTTGGGTGCCTTCAGGAGCTTGACTTTGCGGATGTGAACCTGCATGTTTCTCGTTAGCGGACTCTTGCGTTGCATTGAAGAAAGCAATATGCTTTGCATGACCTTGACATACATTTTGTAGCGGATAGATGCCTTGAGTGGCCTTCTCAATCTCGCGACCAATAACCTCCGGGATCAACTTCGTTGTAAGCTGGGAAAGTGTACAGCTTGACGCTTCACGCTGGATAATCTCTACCATCTTCTTACGAATGGCGCGGATCTGTGATGTACGGGCATATGTGGTCTTCTTGATTTGATTAGGCCGCCTCTTGGTGAAGGCGATGGCGAAGAGTCGGAGAAGGTAGTCGTCGGTCGTCTTCACGGTGATGTTGGCTTCGATCAGGGTCTGCCACTTGCGAACTAGAGATCGCAGTTTGTCCGAGGTGAAGTCCAATCCGTGAAAGTTGGTGAGGCAGTTTTTGCCCTGTACCTCGTCCACCCTAAGCTTGACCTTCCGGAATGCATGATCCTCATCTTTCTGCAAGTCCGCCAGTGAAACCTCGAATATCCTTCCCTTCAAGGCATCATTCGCATTTTTCAGACCGGTTGTTCTGTTCACCAATGTTTTGCCGACGCTGTGTAGGATTAGCACTAAGGTCGTTAGATTTGGTTGACGGTCTAGCTTACTCCCGGACCTGGAACGTTGACGGTGCCTAATTATTGTGAGTAAAGCGATTAGACCGGAGAGTAGCCGATTTTACCTTGACTGAGAACCAATCTTTTCGAGTGAAAGGATCCTGGGTCCTCTTCTTAAGGCCCTTCTTCCCTTTGGAAAGACGTTTGTTCCTGTAGGATCATCAGTGCCAACCCCGTAAACCTGATAATAGATGTACTCACTTTCCAACAGCCATGTTTGCGGCGGACCTCACTGCTTAGAGGATCTATGTTAGGACGACGTTGAAGCTGTTGACTGAAATGGCAATTTTGTGGGCTGTCGTGGATAATGCCGTAAACGCACAAATGCTTTTTAGCGAGGCGCTAGTGGATAACGAGACAAGACCCGTCTCGGCCAAGGGCAAAACCAACCTAAACCTAGTGCAGCCTGGCAGCTTGCTTTTCCGCCTTCAATGCTTGTAGCTGTCGTTGATAGCCTGCTACTCAAGACCCGAGAGCTAGCTTAGAGATTATCTTCCATTTACTTTCGCATAGCTTTATTTCTACAACTTTACATTGGCACATCTGAGACAGAATAACTAAAGAATCGTTGTACAGAGTTCCCTTGACCTTCGTAAGCAGCCTCCGAGCGATTTCCATATATCTACATTTGGAAGCCCAACAGCAATACCCATATTTGGTAGCATTTATCCTGTATCTTGACTTGGTAGTCTGCTTAGAAATACTGAACCTCTGTCTACTCTTCTACCTTTCTGCTTTACCTGCCGCTCCAGTAGGCACCGGCAACATCGAATGTTAAAAAGAAAATTAGACAAGGTTGACCATAGCTTATTCTGATTGATTTAAGCGCCGTCGATTGTGGGAAATATCTTCTATAGTTTGCTAATTATCTATCGGTGGGGATGGCTGAGCATGACTATAATTTGGCCAGCTGGACAAAAGACCGAGACCGCTGATAGCGAGCCCATTCTCCTGATTACCACCACCTTTCTGTTGCATACCTTACGGTGCGTTGCCTGTCACGTTCTGGCTAGTCGCTTTGTTCTTTGCTCATTTTATTATGGGTTCTATAATTCGAAGTATGTATTTGTAAGATATAACTCGTCGATGGCAATTTATGTGGCTAATGATTATCAAGCCAAGCACTTGTCTCACTCTATGAAGTTTATCCTATTATAATAGATCCACTCTCTCAATGATCTACATCATCCCAAGCGCGTCCTTGTACTTCGGACAATTCTTCCATATTCATGACTCTGCCGGTTGTGACTGCAGGATTCATCAGTGCATTATGACCAGAGATGATCAGGCTACTCACAGTATCCAGCGTGGATCTTGGCGTCGATCTCTACTCTGCTGTCTTCCGGAATAAGCTCATCTGGGATTGGTACCCGCTCATGAATGGGTATGCCTTGCTCTACAATGGCATCGTGCTTCATGCTAATCAAAACCTGTCAGCAAATGATCCTACTGGCTAGGCGCAGTTGCACCGAATCTATGTTCGAGGAGGAATCCAGGGGCCTACTTTGACATGCTAAGCATACGGTCGATCTTGGTAATACCCAGCCAATGCAAAATCTGTTATGTACGTTATTAGTGTCATGAAGATGAAGATGGTAGGTGTAAGTACATCGGGCATTAGCGCTTGAAATCGCATATCCTGCCACGGTAAGCTACTATTAGAAGTTGCCAAAGCACCATACGAACCTTGACCCCAGCGATGTTCTCTGTTCTTTGAAAGTACTCACTCGCGCCTAGGCATTGGGAATTAGGTCTGGCACATCAATAAATCATGTGCCATACTTACGGTCTGTTCCACGTTTGCCTGTCAAAATCGATCAGTCAAAACTTCCAGAGCCTTGTTTAATCGAGGATTGAGAAATCACACTCACGAGCATTGTAGACGAGATACTTCGTCACTTCACCTAAAGCTCGACCCTCTTTACGGAAGTAAATGACTACACCGCTCCCTCCTTGCTGCGCTTCTTTGACAGCCTCTTCAACACCAAAAATCAAATAAGGGCGGCATGTGCAGATATCGGAGCCGAACACATCACTGCCATTGCATTCATCATGAACGCGCAGAGCGAGTCGGACGTTCGCATCAGACATTTTCTTGGGGTCACCGAAACAATAAACAGTCAGTCCGCCAATAGGAGGTAGAAAAAGCTTGATGTCACCGCGGGTTATGAGCTCAGGAAAAGATCCTCCAGTATTTTCGAAGAGAGACCTGCGTAACGTACCCTCATCTTGAATAGCGTTAGCCAGGACGACTTGCATGACTATCTAATGGTGGGGAGTTTGTTGGTCCCTAGGGCACAATGATAGCTTACCAATTCCAAATCGCTCAGCGACCCCAGGTAAATACCATACCGGCTCGACGGCGAACTTGGTGACCGCCAGCTCACCAGTATCATTCAAACATATCTTCCCGTCAGGAATGAGACGCCCAGCGCTAACACTTTGTTCAAGCTCTGGAAGCTTCATGTGTGCTTTCGTGACTGCAATCGTCGGCCTGATATGGATGTTCTCTTCACGTATCAAATCAGAATAAAGCCAAGGAGAGAGATGTCCCAGAGGGTCCATTGAGACAATTTTCTTTGCATCGGCCCATTGAGAGAAAGGGCCAATGTCAACAGCGGGTTCGGTATTTGTGAAATCAGGCTTGTGATCCACGTCAAGGTTCTTGCTAGCAACGGCGAGTGCGTGGTAGATGGAATAAGAGCCACCATGTGCACCGATCGCTGCAAAACGGTAGGTTAGAATATAGATTTAACGCTGATGCTTCATAGCGTACCATTGCGCCGTCTGATGGTACTCTGGCTGCGCGAAACAACGACGGGACCTCTTTGCATGGGATCTTTGTGACCCCAATTCATTGGCAAAGGATCGATGCCAGATTGACCGGGATACGTGGTCAGTATTATTCGTGAACTAGTGCTGGGGCCAAAGCTTCGTGCAGGTAATTGATGTTTTTCGCTAGGGACCGACTCATGAGTGTTTTCCGAGGCGAGTAGTCGAGGAGAAGATGTTAGAGGTGTAGCTGTATTAGAAGAGAGCTGGACTTCCACAGAAAGAGGTCTTGAGGCTCGGTTACTGAACCGCCGTTCAATCTCGGCAGCATCATGCAATTGTTTAACACCAGCTAACATGTTGACCCGCCCTTCGATTGTTTCGACGGCTGTAGCGAGATTTTGATAGTCAATTTGCATAGATTGGAGTGTATTGCAGATATTGTTCAACAGCTCAAGCTGGTTCAGTGCCGACGCTGGAGTATCTGAAGGCATAATGTCAGAGCTATTGATTGCACGATGTCCGAATGTAAGTGAAGCTTCATCTAGATGCCTCGAGACACGGTAATGAACGGTCCTTTACAATATGGATCATTGTTGATTAACTAGATACTAATGTATCTTTTTACCAAATCGCTAAGAACAAAGCAAACTATGTGAGGTTCCTAGCGCCAATCTAGCGACACGAAACCCCTGCGGTATGAATACAGTCTGCGCTTAGCATGGCCGCGCGCTAGGTCGTGTACTCTGCTACCTACCTAACTTGCTGGGCTCAACGTAATACCTTGATGAGCATTCGACCTCCTATTCATTTAATATTGTTATTGACATCCGGAAAAACTTAACGCTCATCCACTACCATGGTATGCTCCATCAATCGAGGCTTAATTTGATCTTTCAAAATCTAAGATTTGTGCAGGGAAAACGTAAGAAGTCATCCCGCAAACCCCAAGGTCCGAAGAAGGTGTGTCGCAGCTCCAGATTTTCAATGGTTTTACGGATACGCTTTAACTGTAACTTAGAAAGAACCTTTACCCACGATATTCCCATGCCTTTTCTGTAATCATGACAAGTCTGTCTCGGTAAAGATGGACAAGAAAGCCGGAATCGGCGAGCTCTCATGCAAGGTGTGTGGCCAGCAGTTCCAGACTGGGATCAATTGTACGTTCAATGACCGCCACCCTTCTAATCACCAAGAGTCCTGGTTTTAATCAGTGGTACTGGTGTTTGAATAACATTGTTATAGACCTCTCCGCGGGCGTAGACGTCTATTCTGATTGGGTTGATGCCTGTGATATCGTGGCAAAGGAAGCAGCCGACGCCCCTAAAGCGGATGATGGTATTGGGTCATACGACGACCTCGTTATAAGTGATACCGGCAGAAGGAATTCAGACATGCAGATAGATCGGCATCTGGTTGCTGCGGTAGAGGAGGACGAAAAGGATGGTCAACGAGATTACAATGATGACGACTAGTCACAAAATTTGAAGGCATCTAAAGCACCGGGCTCAATATATTCGGTCTAAATCAGGGCTTTTTGGTGTCGGTAGGCGATAGGCGCCACTATTGAAAGGGGATTTCATCACAAGAATCATGTCACAATGCTTAGCTCTGGATCATATCAAACATAATTTGAGTCTCATCAACGAGTAATGCTGGTTGGTCACTGTGCATGGTAGATCTTTTTCCACAGATTTTGTTTCCCAACATGCGATACCCCTTGATTCAGGTCCAGGAAACTTGGCCAACTAAGGATTTCGAGGCAGCAAATAGCATCCTTCGAGAACATGGTTCTCCTTCGGCTATCATCAAAGAGGGCGGCGCAATATGAAAACAAAGAACCCTCTCGCGCCTTCCTAAGGACCATCTCGCTTCAACGGGCTTAAGCCATCAAAGCGTATAGAAGCGGTCACCAAAATCGCCAAGCCCCGGCACGATATAGCTAGTTTTATCAATTAGTTATACATTTCCAGAAGTAAATACGACATCAAACCTACTTCTTATCGTCTAAGCCTTGGTCCACGAATGCGGTAACGACACGTAGTTTTGGAAAGCGTTTAGCAAAGCTATTCACACCCTCGGGACTTGCAATCAAGTTCAAGAATAAAATGCGGTTTTCTGGCACACCTCGAGATTTCAAAACATCAACGGCCATCGTGGCAGATCCGCCTAGTCAACGAATTAGGCAGTGCCTGATCGGGTATCCGCAGCGAACATACCTGTGGCGAACATTGGATCCAAAAGAAGAACCCATCTTTCAGCAATGTCATCTGGTAGCTTGTCATAGAAGAGCTTTGGTTTACAGCTGTCTTCATCTCGCTGAATGAGGATTTTTCCAATCCGGACTGAGCGGCAGCAGTCGCGCAGACCCTGCTCCATTGCCTCTCCTGCCCGCATGATCGATACACCACAAATTTTGCCTTGAAATTTGACTCCGGAATAAGGGCGTCCGACAGGAGTAGTGACTACATGCTCGACTACAGGGAGGTGATTGAGTCCCTCTTCAACAAGTAGGCGAATAATTCGATTCGAGTAAAAGATGAAATCAGCTCTCGCTGTGTCCTTATCCCGGATCATACTATAATTTTGTCGGCTCAGAAGGCAAAGCGGAAGAACTAGCAGTGAATGCCCGGTAAAGATTAATTGGTAGGGAAATCAGACGTACGTGAGAAGGGCGATCAATTGGGGTGTCTGGGACAATATATGCACATTGTCATAAGGGATTGATGTTGATATGGTCGCAATGGGCTTTTGTGCTTCTGGGCGATAGTTGGGTCCCACGCATTGCGCGGGTGCAGTAGATTCGCTGGACATGAGAGCGAGACGTCTGTCCAACGAGCAAAAGCAAAGTTCTGATGTGGTACCCTAGTCTTCGATGTGGTTCGGCATCGAGGTATGCGTGGTCTGCACCACTCGTAGTTCTGTCCGACCAGGCATGTACACAATCACAGCTGCTACTCACAGAACAAAATGGGTTCGAAGCCTCAGATCAGGAGCAGCTGGTATCGAGCGAAAAGTCTAGATCATTGCCCTACAGGGTTACCTCGGCTACCTCACCTTACCTTATCTTAGTCCACATTAGCGTCCTCCTCTGTCGGGTCGTGCCGTGTATTCAATACAGGAGCTAATTCTCATTGTTTGTGCACCTGTCCCTGTTTGTCGTTGACAGTTGTTGAATAACCGCTTTCGCAAGCACTCGCAACTTCCTCTTCACCGTACTTTCCATCTGTCTCCCAAGTACACTCACTTTGGGGACATGACTTTCCGGGATATTTCTACTTAGAATAGCTCTCACGATCTTCTCCAAGGAAAGTCATCCACCAAGTCGCAACACTGAGCAAAGCCGATTCACGGTGATCGCATGGAAAACACGAGCATACCTTGGCTTTCAATGGTTTCTCAATCGGTCTGACTCGCTGGTAAGCGGTCGTGCTTCTTCCAGGTATGCTATCACGTCGAAAGCCCACAACTTATGGCAAGAGGTCGCGCCATCATGTCCCAGGTGTGAGCCCTGCAGCAGGTGATGAATTTGGTAGAGTCCCGGTGCAAAGCAATTGGAACGAGGCGAAAATAAAGATCAGCAGAGCAGGAACTCAACTGCCGTCTAATCGAGTTGTCACTAACGCAAGCAACAATGGAGTGAAAGCCATGGCCGAAACATACAATCCGAACACACTGAAGCCTTCCTCAAGGGAACGGCCAACCGCATTGACTGGACCAAAGCGCGTCTACGTTCCCCCAGAAAGTGGCCCGATCTCCCCAAGTTCTGATATAGATGCTCTTTACGATGTCCCCTCTTCCGATGAGGAAGGTAGAGGGATACTTAGCTCGCGCGGTCCCGTGGTAGGAAAGAGAAGGAAGATTGCACCAACAATTGAACTCGAAGAGGTCACCTATGTATACGACGATGAAACTTTGCAACGGCACATCGCTGCCGAAGCTCATATCAATTCGAAAACAACTTCTCCTTACAATGGGCAAGTTGATGGCACAAGAAGGCCACCTTCGAGTCAAGGTCTTATGGGGAACCCGCATCGAGAACTGGTCGATTCGGCGTCCGAGAAGCGCCAGGCTCTCTCAGCGACACGGATCATCACGAAGCCCACACCAGTACCGATCAATGGTGATGAGTCCAAAGCAAAGAGACTCACTAGAGCCGTGGTCTCGAATTTACAGTCACAGAAACGGAGGAGAACAAATGTTCGGGAAATCGCTAAGAATGGATCTGCGAAGATGAAGACTAAGACTGTATCTAATAGACCTCCAAGACCGAGCGGAGATGCTCAGGTAAGCCTCAGGGGACACAATGTGCCGGCGGAGAAGACATCGCAAGCTACGAAACCCAGATCAAATGATACAAGTGAAGACTCAATCTATTCTGCAAACGTTATACCACAGCCGCAGACCCCACCGCATACTCCACCTAGGTCTCTCAGGTCAACAGGCCGGACTACTACCCCTCATCAACGTGAACTCTGGGGCATGTTGCTGAAAGACGACCAAAGGATCTCAAGCCCTAGTAATCTCGGTCTGCCTAATCTCATGATCGCAGACTCAAAGGCAGAAAAGCCTCGAGGCAATCGCGCAGATAGGGAAAGACCCAGAAATGCGGCTCAACCGATGCCTCCGATGCGAAACTCACGCGAGAGACTCGTGGATAAATTGCAGCGCGTTGACAGAGACAAATTAGATTCTTCGGACAAGTCTGATGAAAACGCTACCAGCGACGATGACAATGGCTACCACAACTGTCAATCCCAAGCATCGTATGATCACGGCATCTTACCGAGTGACGCCTTGCAAAACGCCAACGGCCAGCGCACTGGCGTAAACGGCCGCGACCCGACCTTATCTAAAGCGGGCCAACCAATTATTCAGGGAGGGGGGCTTAAAGTGACTTATGCTTGCCATAGATCTTATCTTACCGATGACGGCCTTGGTGAAGCCGCTATATTTGGCACGCCAATTACGCATAAGACAGCGAGCGATTATAAAAAGGGGCCTAGAAGGGTCAGCGCTACAGTGGCCGAGCTCGAGCCCTTTAAGAGTTCGCACGATGAAATGGACGACAATGAGTGTTCGCAAGGCGGCACAATGAGAAGTATCCACGAATTACGTGAAGCAGGTGGCACTGTTCGTCTAATTAGTGAAATGGAGACGATGTTGGACGACATTGATGAAAAGAACACGGTGTCGGTCCCACTGAGGCGTACTGCGTTACTTGATCTCGTCGTCAAGATTCAAGAGACCTCATTCTGTCGTCTGTTTGTTGGCCAACAGCTGGAGCTGCGCTTGCTAGCCAACATCGGCTTAAGCAACGATATCATCATCGATGTCTTATATGCTGTCGCAGTATGGCACCTCTTGGTCGACCCTACATCCATTCAGACTTTGTCTCGCGTCAAGGCAAATCATGTTGTCAACCATTTGGTTAGGCTTCTTGACAATGACCAAGATGTAGCACAGCTTCTCGGAAACCGCAAAATGAATATGTCTAAGCTCGCTCAACTGGATTTTAGGAACTATTTTGGCTTGCTATTGAAGTCCGCAAATTGGAGAGGTGGCAATCCGCCTACACTCACACCTCGTGTGCTTTGTCTACAGTGCCTAGAGTATCTTGTCCGCCAGACAAGAGAAGCTGGCTCCAAGGCGGACGTTCTCCCACTGCAGGCTATGCGGGGAATTGTCAAGATATTGGAACCAACAGCCCCCAGCTTGAAACCATTACCAAGTATTCCGTTAAGCACAGACCTTCGACTGGCAGTGTCTATTCTCGAGTCTTGCACCTTGAGTCATGCTCATTTAACCTCAGACTTGCTGTGGACTGGCGAAACTCTCGACATCGTTGCTGAGCTCCTTCCACTCTTGGTTCCAATGACTGATCGAGCATCTGGCACCTTACAAACCTTGGTACTTCGGCTCAACTTAAATCTCACGAACAATAATCCAGAACTCTGCAAGGCCTTTTCCAGGCCGAACCTCATTAGCGCTGTGTTCGATATCACCATCTCACATTTCCGAGATTTGTCGGAGGGCATGGCGAACACAGAGCAATCGTTGATACTAGACAATTTGATACTCTCATTAGGGTTCTTGATAAACCTCGCCGAGTGGTGCGAACATCTTGGACACATGGTCCTGGACCTCCGGTATGGAGACGCAACTTTTCTAGGGTGCCTCTTGGAGATTTTCGTAGCCAAGCTCGGGAAGGCCGGTGAAGTAAGACCCTCGGTTCCAAATACCAATTGACAAAGCTAAGTCTACCAGGTTTTGTCAGAGCAAGAGACTAGCTCCAATGTCGCATTCGGATACTTGTCAATACTACTCTGCTACTTGTGTCTGAATGACATGGTTCGAGCGCAAATAAGCTCCCGTCTCGCGGGAGGGACACTGAAGCAGCTCCTTGATGCCATGAACGAATTTCTAAGCTTCCACAGAAAGGTTGATGAAGAAACCGCTCGAAGCGACGGGGAAGTCGATTTTAGGGCTGGATTCATCAGCCGCCTGCAAAGCGTCATTGATAATTTGAAGCACAGCCAAGGACCGTCATGAGTAGCGCTGTCTGTCATTGGCGTATGAGGAGCAGCGTAGGGAACGGGAAATGCAGTATCCAGGATGGCGAAGCTTGGACGTCGGGATTTCTAGGGATCACATGTGCATGTATTCCGTAGATGATGAGGGCAATGGAACGGTGCGACCTTATTCCCGCGTAACCATACCTTAAGCCGCAACTTCGCAATTCGCAAATGAGAGAGGTGCTGAAGTGCTGAAGATGGTCCTAGTGAAATCTGTAGAGCAGCTTTTCAAGTGCCAATAAAGACCCTCATTCTTCGGCAGCCGGGGGCCACTGGCGCTCCAACAACGCGCTTGCATGCGCACTTTTGAAATACTCGAGATCAAGATGCAGGCCTCGAGGAAAGGGCTCTGTGCGACGTCAGCTCGATTGTATGTACTCCGTATGCGACAATACAACAATGGATGTGTGGCTGGAGTCATAACTTGATTGTTTTGTTCTGACTGTAGGCGCTGTTCGAGGTACGAGACCTCCTCCGTACCTTGCTCAATACCTAAGGTAGGTACTGTAGGCTGCTGTAGCTTAGGTACTTTACTTTACTTTACCGTAAGGTACCTACTGTACCTCGAGAACTACCTAAACAGAATAGTCCGTAGTCCGTAGTCCGTACTGCCGCCGCAGATGGCTCACCGCTTCTCCGAACCCTTGAAACACGTGCAGTGCATCGATGAACAGCACAACAGTACATCATGTCCATGTCCATGTCCACGTCCACGTCTATTTCCATGTCTCAAAATGCGATATAGTGTTTGATCACAGATGGCGCCTCCCTATATATTATTGCGAATCCTCTGCACTCCAGGATGGATTGATGACTCGTCCCTTCCGGTTTGGCCAGCCCGCCCCCCAACACTTTTCGCTCGCCATTGCCGCTCTAAGATAGTTACAATAGTCTAAGTCACATTTACGTAATTGACCGTCTGGGGAACTTCTTTCGTCTACCTGTTCATCAGTTCTTCGTTCAGAGCGGCTTCTGGAGACTGCTTTCGAAGGTCCAAAAGACAAGAGAGAAGAGAGAAGATTGGAGCAGTCGCAGCAATGCCGGCGCCCCCAAAGCAGCGAAAGATGGCCATTGTCGGCAGTCGATCCGTTGGTGAGCTGCAACGCAATTCTTCGCGATCCCTCGGAAGTTGATTGGAGCAGGCAAATCGTCGTTGACGGTACAATTCGTCGAGGGCCACTTTGTGGAGAGCTATTACCCTACGATTGAGAACACCTTCAGCAATGTGATCAAGTACAGAGGTCAAGACTTCGCGACTGAAATAGTCGACACGGCGGGTCAGGTAAGCGCTCAAGCCAGAGCGCCCCCGTGTCCCAAAACGGCCAGCTGCAGCGATCGGTCACCTGACCGTGGCACGTAGGACGAATACAGCATCCTCAACTCCAAACACTTCATCGGCATTCATGGCTACCTGCTGGTCTACTCGGTCGCCTCCAAGCAATCCTATGACATGATTAGGATTTTGAGGGACAAGATTCTGAACCATCTCGTATGCACCTTTCCCCGTCGTACATCACCGAGGTCACCGCTGACAGGCATGCCAGGGCGCTGACTGGGTTCCGCTGGTCATTGTCGGCAACAAGAGTGACCTCAAACCAGAGCAAAGGCAGGTTCCTGTGGACGAAGGACGAAAGCTAGCGGAGGAATTCAATTGTGGCTTCACCGAGGCCAGCGCACGGCTGAATACCAACGTTACGAAAGCCTTTGAACTGATGATTGCGGAGATCGAGAAGTCCCAAAACCCAAGCCAGCCGACGGGAGGGGGCAAATGTGCCCTGATGTGACCCACAAGATGGTCTTCATGACAACAAGAGATGGGCAGTGCTGAAGGGTCAAGAATGTGGCCGTTAGACTTTTCTTTCTGGGAATGGTGTTCGGCGTTTATAATAGACTGGGGCAAATATCTTTTAACACAGGGTGTGTATGAATACAGCGTTTCGGTACTCTTCGGAGATTGGATAGGTAAGGTGAGTAGGTTGGGCGTTTGGGCCAGGACTAGCCTCTGAATACCTCGTGGAAATCCAGATAATGGCTCCGCAATGGAACCACAGACTTTGATCAATATCAACAACTGATACGTCAGTTCATGTACAAGAAACAGGCAAATCTCCCGAGCATACTTTACTCGTACTGCACCACGGGATTCGCCTTGTGAAATGAATGTCACGAACATGATTTAAAGTAATCCGTAGTCGTCAAGGATTCCCCACATTTCCCATATCATACCTTAACTGATTTAGCGAGACTGTCACCTTGTTCTGCCAGCCCTGAGGTACAGAGCCTATTCGTTTACTAGTACAGCGGATTACACCCATTTGTTTGACTCCCTGCTCTTCACATTGAGAACTCAACGTCCTTTGACTGCCGCAACATTATCTCAAACAGCTTCATAAATTCTAGCATAAAACTATCTGATACTAGCGCGACCACCATGCTTGATGTGACGGATTTTATCAGCGAAAGAGGTGGGGACCCTCAAAAAGTCCGCGAGAGCCAACGCCGGCGCAACGCCCCAGAAAGCGCCGTGGATGATGTAATTGCACTTTACGAGGATCACCGCAAGAGTATGATCCTCACGCCCTCAATTAGATCTCTGAGGTAGTCGTGTTCACCACTCGCTAGCGAAATACGAAGCTTCGCAAATAGCAACAAGGATCAACGCCAATCAAAAGGAGCTCGGTGCAAAAAAAAAGGTGAGCGTTCAGATAATCTGGAACTTCGAGCTGGACCCATTGCTGACGAGTCATGAGAAGGCCAAAGAAGATGCCTCCGACTTAGTGCAGAAGAAGGTAGATCTGGAGAAAGAGAAGAAAGCGCAGGAGGAATCAGTGTTGGAGAAAGAGTTCGCGTTACAGAAGAAGTTAAAGACGATTGGCAACTATGTTCACAACAGCGTACCCGTCAGCAATACTGAGGTGCGTACTACTGCGCGCAGGGCTATGTGGCTCTACTGACCGCCCTTGGAAGAACGACAACGCCTCGATCCGGAAGTGGACTCCAGAAGGGGTGGAAGTCAGGAAGCGGGACTGTCTCTCACATCACGAAGTCCTGACACGGATAGACGGCTATGATCCTGAACGAGGAGTGAAAATCGTTGGTCACCGGGGATATTGCCTCACTGGATACGGGCTTTTCCTAAATCTCGCCCTGGTCAACTATGGGCTGGAATTTCTATGGAAGAAGGGCTACAAACCAAATCAACCCCCTCATTTCATGCTGCGCGAGTATATGGCAAAAACGGCTCAGCTTGAGCAGTTCGACGAGGAGCTTTACAAAGTTACAGAGGATGGAGAGAAGCAGACCGACAAGTACCTGATCGCAACTTCGGAACAACCGTTGTCCGCATTGCATGATGGCGAGTGGCTACAGGACAAAGATCTTCCAATCAAGTGAGCATCCGCGTCTATAGGGATGAATCACTGCTGACATGACTATAGGTACGCTGGCTACAGCACATGCTACCGCAAAGAAGCTGGAGCACACGGAAAAGACGCGTGGGGGATCTTTAGGGTACATCAATTTGAGAAGGTACACGGGTTGATATGGTATGTAGGATTTCAACACTGATATTGATTGTACAGATCGAGCAATTCCTCATCACAAAACCGGAAGAGTCATGGCAAGCATTCGATGATATGATAGGTATATCGGAAGATTTCTATAAATCCCTTGGGCTCCCGTATCAGATTGTCGCTATCGTGTCTGGAGCCCTCAATAACGCTGCCGCAAAGAAGTATGATCTCGAAGCCTGGTTCCCGTTCCAAGGAGAGTACAAGGAGCTGGTCTCCTGCTCAAACTGCACAGATTACCAATCAAGGGCCCTAGACATTCGATACGGACCTAAATCGATAACAGATGCAAAGAAGAACTATGTCCATGCGCTCAACTCAACCCTGTGCGCCACCGAACGGGCGTTGTGCTGTGTGCTAGAGAATTACCAAACAGAGACAGTAGGTCATTACACGTTCGGTTGTCGATATCAGTATCTAATGTGGAATTGCAGGGCGTACGAGTGCCAGAGGTGCTACGAAAATATATACCAGGAGCGCCCGAGTTCATTGAGTACAGCAAAGAACTGCCAAAGGACACGACTTCTTCAAAGGCTAAGAATAAAGCTGGGGGCCCTCGGGTTGTAGCTCCACCTTCAACAAGCGCGGCAACGGAAGAGATGAGTAAGATGAAGGTTTGAGGAGTTGCGAGGGTTTCAATACCGGACAAGACTTGAGTTTAGAAGGATAGATACCATGCAAGCTAGATGTCCGCAGATTTGGGACATGGAAATCTTTGTAGACTCCCAGTAATATTTTTTCTGTTGTTTTCTCAGGTTTCGACTCTTGAGTCTCGAGGTAGGGCGAAACTAGACGCAGGGCAAAAGTAGGCGCCAAGCGAAACTAGCGGCGAATTACCTTAGTGAGCATCATCTTGTGCACAGTAAGGTAAGTAAGGCACCTTAAGGTACCTTAATGGTCGCCTCCTTTGCGCCACGTGATATGCTTGTCCCATGATGCACAAGGTGCGAGATGGATTTCGTATCGTTTCGTCAGCTTCACCGTCAAGTGAAGCTGCCACATCATACCCCGAAGCTGCGCCCAAAACAACGGTAGCCACCACGAGTCCACGACAGCGACACAAATCTTTGACAGCTCGCATACACGTAATTACAACGTCATCAAAGTAGTCAGCGACAACGAGGTACCTTACATTACCCGGTATTGCTTGGCACAAACTTTTGCCGCTGTTTTCGCAATCCATTCATCGCTTTGGACGCAAGATATGGCTGTCGACTGCCCTTTCTGTTCATTCGCTGATCATGAAACTTATTTCCTAATGCAGCACGTAGAGCTTTGTCATCCGGAAAATGGAGAATCACCTTTCATGGTAAAGGAAGGCGCGGGTCGGCAAGAGGAGGGTGTTAATGATGTAGAATCTACGAGCACGAGTGACGTCTCTTCCGAGGATGAAGAATATATCGAGTGTGAATGTGGCGAGTCGGTGGTCTTGAAAGAATTTGAGAGCCATACCGAGCTACATCGCGATGAAGGCATGGCCCTAGATGAGGGAGAGAAGAAGGCAGCGAACATAGCAACTTCTAGAAGCCCTCTACGTGCTGGCCATGCTTCATTCTCCAGTGCAGACAGAATGCCGACGGTTTCATTGTCCGATGTGGATCCAAGCCAGCACGACCCTCTAGACATCAATACAGTGATCAAGCACCGTTCTCGTAGCAAAAATACCAAGCAAAGGCATGGTGTCAACAAATGGAAGAGTCTATTGCTAGGTACAAGCTCGTCTACAGGCCGGCCCAAGACTGCAAAAGACAAGCACAAGAGCGTTAGAAGATTAGGCGTATGTGTTGTCCCCTTTTTCTTCATCTTCGCATTGCTGATGAAATGTTTAGAGAGCAGAGCTCGGTCCGCATGCGTATGAAGAAAGAATGCCGGAGTGGTTGCACAAGCAACTGGAGCTTGGCGCTAAGGTCACAAGATTTAATCAGCTCACCCCTGATGGACGAATGTACAGCGTCGAGACCGTAGCCAATGAAACCAAGGGCATTCTACCAGTACTAGCACAGCTCTGTGAACAGGATTCGCATGTCTCGAGGGGCTTCATTTGCCACCCGGATGTGCAGCACGTTGTCAAGATGGCAAGGGAAGGGGGCTTTTGTGGCTATCGGAACATTCAGATGATGGTAAGTACACGACAAGAGGCCGGTTGCTGGAAGAAACGCCTCAGGTAAGCTAAGTGCCGTGCAGATCTCGTTCATCCAGGGCGCAAGATCAGCGGGTCATCAGTACTTTCCTGGGCGGGTACCTTCAATACTCCAGCTCCAGGAGTTGATCGAAGACGCTTGGGATAAGGGTATCAACGACACCGGCCGAATCGAGACCGGTGGAATAAGGGGCACAAGAAAATATATCGGCACACCTGAGGCAAGAGTTTTTGATGCAGAAAGAAGTTTCCACTGACAATTGCAGGCTCAAGCACTGCTGGTTAGCCTCGGCATCGGGTATATTTTGCTCACGCTACAACCTTGATTTCGAGGCTGACATATGATTTAGATGCGAAGCCAGCGCCTTTAACGACCGCGAACGACCTCCCGTCTATGGCCAGGTCCTTGAAGCCATTGAGCAGTACTTCAGTAGCGGAGTCACCGATGCTTCCCAAAAGGTTGCTCGAACATCTCTTCCACCTCTGTACTTCCAACACCCTGGTATGCAGTCCCCAGCCGCCTTATTCAACCTTTCTACTTTGACGGCTTACGCTATCCCCTAGGGCACTCACTAACAATCGTCGGATTGGAAATTCGAAAGAACCATTCCCGCAACCTTCTCGTTCTCGACCCAATGTTCAAGCCTTCCCCAGGCATCCACCGATTGATCGGCAACCAAATCCGAGCGCCGCAACCGGAGAAGCTGCTGAAAGCTTACCGGAGAGGGGAGTCATACTTGGGCAAACACAAGTGCTTTGAGGTCCTAAAGTGAGTGATCATCTTGCTTCGGTGCTAAACTTGTTGTTGATGATAGATTAGATTAACAGCTCGTCTGCCGCCTGGAGCAGGGTGGAATGCCGCATAACCTCTGACGATGCCTGACTGTATCCTTAGATATTGGAACTGAGATTCCAGGACTGTTTGCGCCTGTATTGTGTCAGTGGAATGGGTTATCATAATATATGACATGGTTAAGGGTGGCATAGCGTGGTGTACTCTATGGTATCGAACTGTTTGTGTGCGACTTCCGAATTGGGCGTAAGTATAAACGGCGCGCTCATTATCGTTACGATACCACGGGACTTTAGCAGACATGGATCTGGTGAATGCCTTGATATGGTTCAGGGCCTCTAACCGTCTACTATTAAAGTCGAACGCCACAAGACTACCTGCAAGGCAAGTTGGAAAATATATCATTGGTCGTCTGGGTCTGTCCTGATTCACACGTATCTCAAGCACCCGGGCAATTAATGCACAGTATTAATCGACGAGAAAAGTCCTAGCTACGGCGGCAGCTGCCTCCGACGAATCCTAACCCTGATACTTGTTGACGGAGCAGCCACTCCCGTGGACGCTGTATGCCCCGGTATAACCCAGCCGTTGGGGTTTGTGGGTTCCATCTCCCAAAGCACCAAAATGCCTGCCACAAGAGCCATGATCTCCCGCTCAGCGAAATTCCGTCCCGGGCACATAGCTTCTCCGCCACCAAAAGGTTCCAGCGTTCCGGCGTCCGCTGTGCGTGCTCCATCATCATTTCTACTCGGTACCAAGAATCTTGATGGCTTAAACATACTGGGACAATCGATGTACCGTGGATCCTTGAGATGTGCGTTGAGCGGTATGGCTACAGAAGTTCCAGCTTTGAGCACATACTTTGCGGAATGCTCGCCTGGTGAGCCATTGGGGTGAGTTTCTGTGAGCGTGAAGTCCTGTCTCACACACCTGATTGAGATCGGTGCAGAGTCAAGTCGGAGACATTCGTAGTAACACGCCTTGAGTAACATACACGATCCAACGAGTCCTTTCAAATCTATCTTTAGATGTGGGAGCTCCGGCACCGCGAACTGTTGCGGAGCCTGCGAGGCTTGGGCGAATGGTGCTATCTCCTTTCGCACCTCTTCAATGAGTCCTGGCTTCGCCCAAATGCGGACGAGAAGCCAGAACACAGTTCTACTGGCCTTTACGTTCATACTACGTGCACGTCAGCTGAGACGGTCAAGGCCCCTGGATGAAGGACTGACTTCCAGAGCAGATCGAGATCACAAGCTCCTTTTACCCCATGAGATAGCCTATGTGCTCTCCACACAGCACTCCTTCCCTTCATCACTGCGCTCACATCGCCCATATCTCTCCAGGGGAACTCCGGCTCGTCACCTACCGCAACTTGGTCAAGCGCTTTATGGAATGCATTGAATCCTGTCTTGAGCCTTTGGCGCGCAAGATGCGCCTTTGTGAGTGACGGAATTGGAAACCAGCGAGGAAAGCCTATGATGAGGTATTTGAAGCCATTGTTAAAACTCCATAGATCGTCGAGCATGGAGGGGTAGTGCTCTAGGAATTCGGATCCTGTCAATGAGCTTGTGGTGAGATGGCCTACGAAGTTCTGGACGAGGGAAAATAAACAGACTTCAACAGATGGCGATCCTACAGTGTCGTCCACTGCTTGCAGCTTGGTTGGCACGGAGCTAATTCTCTCCCACGGATTTTGATCAACGACACTCTTAGAGAAGGACACTAAAGTGGATACACGCTCCTCTACGGATGCAATGATGATGGCTTCCAAGTCTTTACGAAGCCCGTTTCTTAAACACGCGTTCGACTTCCTGTGCACATCCAGGTAGGCTTGCTTGTCTCTTCGATTTGCACCAAAGACGTTGGTCAAGGAGTACCACTTGAATGTTTCACCATCAATAAACGAGGAATCCAGTACCAAGAGGGTCTCGATCATTGATGGAGCTGATACAACATTGCAGATGTAGCTAAAGAACTTGATTGAAAAGATGGGATAGATTGATTGATAGCTATGCCTCGGTTAATGTCTGTCCTGTTTCAAGAGCTGTGCTTGACGTACCTAGATTTTTCTAGGAACCGATTGGGGCTTGCAAGCAATGAAAAGAAATGGCCCGCGAAAGGTATCCAATATGGCAACAAAGGCACATTTTGCAAGGTGTGCCCTTCGGTAGCCTTGGGCTTGTACGAGTTGCCACTCCTCGCACGAGTACAACAGACAGCAAGTGCCATTAATATCAGTAGAACAAAGACCATAGTCCCTTGACCCCCAAGAGGCCTTTCCCAAGTGATTTCATTAGCAAGCATCGTTTGGACTTGTTTATTTTTAAAGCTGTAGGGCCACTACGTATCATATTAAAAGTATATCATAAAGTATGAATACTTGAACGATGCTAAGCTATATCAGACTCAAACTGAATCAGAAAGAGTGGAGAAAGGTACGGAGAACGGTGGGTGTTTTACAGGTTCTGGGTGTCCATGTTGAGAGTTCATAAGATGTTTCGAAATGCAGGTGGGGGTGCTGCGTCCGGTCAACAAAAGTATGAACCATGAGAGTAGGTTCAACTCAAGGTTCGGCGGCCCTGGAGGGCGGAAAGTCCTCCTGGCGGAAATCCTTCCGCCCACTCCGCCGTAACATTCTTCTGCACTTACGAGTACCAAAGTACTGAACAGGAGCCAGCGACAATGGGAAGGGGTCAACCAAATATCATAGTGACCGGCACGCCCGGAGTGGGAAAGACAAGCCATTGCGAGCTGTTAGCTCAAAACAGCGGCCTACAACACTTGTCAATCAATCAAGTCGTCAAAGAACGCAGTTGCCATGACGGATGGGATGAGGAGTTCAAAAGTTGGATGGTTGATGAGGACAAGGTCAGTACTCGTGCCAATCCTGCCAGTTTTAAGGCTAATATCAAATCGCCGCAGCTATTAGATGCAATGGAAGACGAAATCCCGCAAGGTGGCTACATAATTGACTGGCACGCCTGCGATCTTTTCCCCAAGCGCTGGATCGATTTGGTAGTGGTGCTGCGGACAGACTCAACGAAGCTATACGACAGGTTGCAGGCCAGAAATTATCCCGAGAGCAAGCTGCAAGAGAATCTAGATTCCGAGATTATGGAAGTGCTTTTGGAAGAGGCTAGGGAATCCTATAATGATGAGATTGTGGTAGAGTTGCAGAGTAACGATGCGGACGATATTGAGAGTAATGTGGAGAGGATCATGATCTGGATTCAGGATTGGAAGAAGAGTAACAAGGAACATGACTGATGCCGATACAACGTCATCTTTGCGGCTGGCTCAAATTGATATAAAGAGATTCGCGAGGAGATCCTGGCGGATTAGGCGCTTTCTTCTTTGAGAGCATTATCATATTCCGACGTCTAATGAGAACAAGTCATTGATCGCAGAGGCTGCCGCAGGCTTTTGCAGATCGAACAAGACTGCCCCAGAATTTCGGATTCAACCAATGCAAGGGCCCTAGCCTTGAGTCCGCAACCACGCTTTAAGCTTCGCCAACGCCAGAAACCGATGAGAAAGCCCGTTCTTTTTCTCCTCATCCATCTCCGCATACGTCTCGCCGTCAACTTCGAAGATCGGATCCCAGCCTTGGCTCTGTCAGTAAACCACTCCCACTCTTGAGATTCCTACTAATCTACCAAACTTAGCCGGTCCCCTGGCAGGTACGATCTTGCCCTATGAGTCTTCAGTCATGGTTTCTTGTCAAAAGGGAGAAGGATCCAGTGACTTACCAAAACCCTTCCCTCAAACAAAGCTGGTTCATGTCCCGGGCCCTCGCAGTACGCAAATGTGCATACTGCATAGGCGCTCTTGTCTTTATAGGCTAGTAATAGATTGTTTAGACCTTCGTGGCCAAGGGCTGTGAGGAACCATTTGCTGTCATGCAATGTCAATACTTGACCCGCCATTACTATAATTTCAAACAGGATTATCCGGAGTAAACCTACATATAAGGCCCCGGCAACTCCTTCAAAGCATTAAAACACAAACACGTATCTTCCACCAGCACGGGGCCTCCTATCTTCTCTCATTCATCAGCCCACCATCCCGTAATCAAACCCTCCAGACCTCCCAAAAAAATTCCATCAAACCCCACCCCATAAGATTCCCAAAAAAAAACCAAAAAAAAAAAACTCAATTCCCCACAATATCAGCCGCCCTCCGGCATTTATCCCTCGAAACCTCCTCCATGCTCCCCTGAACCTCGACCAGATCCAGCGACCGCGATGTCAGCGGCACGACGTCGTGCAAAATCGCCTCGACTTCGGCTAATTTGTTCGCGTTGCCGGTGACGAAATTGAGCGAGGAGGGCGGCATTGGTGGGTGGGGGCGGCGGTTTTTGTGTGTGTGTGGGGGGGGGGATTCGGTGGAGCTGGTTCTAAAGAAGTGGTTGGCTAGTGAGAGGTATGTGTGTGTGTGTTTTAGGTTTGTTGAGAGAGAGAGAGAGAGAGAGGATATATAATGAATGGGGGCTGATGAGATGCGAGTCTCCGGTTACGGTGAGATTTTGCCGGCGGTAAAAGTACGTCTAGTCTATCTAGAATACTGTACCGGCGGCGGCGCAGGCCCGTCTTAATATTCAAAAAGAAACGCGTGCCTTGATCCGTTTCAACAGGCCATCTTTTCGCCTCAAAACGTGTGGATCTTGGGCGAAGCGGGGAACTTTTCCTCGTTGTCATCACCTGAATAGTCTCAGCGACCATGGTCTGGATTAATTGTATGGAAGAAGTATTGCACCGCAAGGAATATAGGATAGAAAACTACATATACAATTGAATGTCCATGCCGAACCTCCAATCCAATACACGTCTAACTTATTGTACAGACCGGGAGGCTCTCCTGAACGGTGGGATGAGAAGGCGTAGACGAACCCCCGGCATGCATCGTATCCAGCATAACAAAACGTCTCTATCCAAAGACTTCTTGCTCTTTCCTAACAGCTTCCTAGCCATCCGAGGACGCCCGCTATGCAAAAGATGTCCGCAATACGGTACTGGGGTCGGATTTTACAGAGGCCCATCCGCTTTCTTCCCCGGCACCCAAACCAATTCCAACACAGTATCGATATCGCCCTCCACCCCCGGATGCAGGTACGTCTGCCTCACAGCTCCATCAATGACCACGGAGTCCATTAGCCTGTACTGTACCTTCTCTTCCTCCAAGACCATCTTTCGCCTCGTTGGCCCAAGAGAGTGGGCTGTACCCGCATTTACGGAGCCTTCAACAACTGACGGGGTGTCCCATGTCTCCTCGAGCTTGCCGAAATCCATCCCGTCTAGGCTGCCCTTCGGATACATCGAAATCGAAAAACCGTTGCTGAGAAGCGTGTCCTTGCCAAACTGCCACCGTTGCAAGAAGCAGTCCCCACAGACGTCTGCGACAAGATGCATCTTAGGCAAATCGTACCCTTTTCCATCTGGGCCTCCTCCCTTCCAGTGGTGCAATGAGAGAGGCATACGACCACTCTCATAGATACCCGATAGGTCGTTGTGGACATCGATTTGGTGCAGCTCAGGCACATTCGTTAATTTGGTATTCGTATTGTATATGATGCATTCCATTATCCTAATATCCCCAGCACCGGAACCCGAGTCTGCTTTGCAGTGGTCGTAGTTGTTGTGAATTGACTGTGCCATTGCAACCGAGAGGAATATTCCAGCTCCCCCAAAACCCATCATACCGTAGCGTACCACAGACCACCAGTCCTCCGATAGAGCACCGATATAAAATTGCTCATTGAAATCATACTCGGAGAGCATAGAGAGAACGGATGGGATGGAAGGGAAAAAGGTATCGTCGTCCATCAGAGCAACCCACTCGGTCTCGGGGTTGCGGTTGGTGTACATAATTTCGGCCAGCGAAAAATAGCGTTCAGAGAAGATGTCCTCTTTGCGCAAAGGATCAACCAGGGTAACATCAAGTCCGAGACCGCGCATCTTTATTTGTAATTCGGCGACATGATTGGTGTCCGCTGCTACCCACTGGGTTTCTTCATCGACCTCCCCAGCTTCTATGACCACAGCAAATAATTTGGCATTGGTGTGCGGAAGCCAGCGCAGTAGTTGGGGTATAGTGTCCTCAAGGCGCTTGATCGTCGTTGAAACGCCGAAAATGACATGAGAGGCATCGACGGGGTCTTTGGGGGTAGCGGGTACGTCGAGGACAAGAGGATCGTTGCAATGCTGCAATTCCACCTCGGGGTTGTCGCTGAGATCGATCGTCTGGAGTTGGGGAAACAGATGCTCCTTCATTTTAGTAACTGGGTCGCGCTTCGCCTTGGAAGTAGGACGGGTGATAATGTCACGATGGGCGTATCTGATGGGGTACGTGAGGTTGAGACGATCCAGCCAGTCTAATCGGTCTGGACACGGTTCGATGGAATGACCACCAAATGAAGGGATCCATCCTGTTGACGGCGAACTCTTTCTGCTGTAAAGTTGTATAACGAGTACGATGGAGGTGAGGGAGAGGAGGCAGACAAAAGCAGTGATGCCGCTGCGGAGCAGCATCCTTTGTCTATTGCGATTGTAGGAGCTGCGAGCCCCGCGCAGTGAGTGTCCTTGCAAGACGCAGTAAAGCTGTCTTCATGGTATCACCCGCGTCAAGTCCTCGAGTCCACCGTATGGCTTATGGAGAAACGAATTGGTTTGGTGGTTTGGTGTGGCGGCTGAGAGCGGAACAATCTCGGGGGCTGCAGGCTTGACCTGCTTGCCATAGAAGAATTAGCTTTGGTACAAGCACTCGCATTGCCGCAGAGCCCGAGGCGCCGGCATGAATCTGTTACTCGTACAAGTAGGCATAATCGGAATCTTTTCAAGATACTCTCTAGTCCTGTCGTGAGATGTATTCGTCCCAACCTCATACTTTGTTGTGTTCCGCATTGAAAACCTTGGAGTGGGATGGGCAGCCCGCGACCGAGCTCTTCCCATACTTGGCTTGCATCCACAGACATCTGTAGGACTGGCATTATGTTACAAGAGAGGCTGTCCCTCTGCGATCAATCAACTCAAGCAAGCAAAAGTGGCGACCATCTACACCTTTAATACAAATACTCGCAATCTTGCTCCCGTAAGCAAGGGACTTAATCTATTTCATACGCACTGTCCAGCGCAGCATGCCATGGATGTGAACCGGATTTGCTGCAGAGCCAGCAAATTGCTTGTCCCTATAGTCAACTCGGCAATCCTATATGACCACACGTGGAAGTGCTTTGGAGTTGGGCCATATTGGCCAGGTTATGGTCTATACATCTCCTTCGATTGCACTCGATGGCTTTACGCCTAATGTGATCCATGTACAGAACCGTTCTCGCTCGCCATGGTGCGTCCAAATCTGCCCCGTCTCGAGTACTACTCCACCCATGCGTACTTACGCCCAAAAAAGACATTAAATCATCACTACCTGCGCCCTTAGTTGCAACCGCTGTACACTGTATCTGACATTAGGCACGTGTAAACAATCGAGCATAAAAATGCTGAGCACCCGCCGAAAATCCAACATGCGAAGCGGAGCAATGCTGGTAATATACTTGCACATAAGGTAGTACATAAAGATCAGACTAGGAAAGGCTCGGGTGTCGTCAAGTGCGTCAGAGCTAAAATAAATCCAACTGGGTCCACCGCTCTACTCCCCTAGCTGTAAGGCGGTGGAGGGCCAGGCGGAGGCGCTGGAGATGGCGGCTCGAGATCTTGGCCCTCATCAATAACCTCGCCAGGCGCATCAAACTCCAGCTTTTCTTGTTGAGCCACGGCTTGGGCTGAGACAATTTCCGCCAGTCGCTTGAGGCGCGGTGTTTGCAGCCAGGATGGTGTATAGGTTTCCAAGGCCGTTATCACTCGAGGCTCGGCGATTTCGTACGGTCCGCTGTCTTCCATGTCGACGGCGGTAAGTAGTAGCACGTCTCCCTTCTCCGTGACTCGTGAAGCGACTGCCTTCATGATATCGCCGTTGATCGGTTGTTCGTAATCAGCAACAAGGTACTGGTTCAGAAGCTTTTGTATCTGGTTCGGCGAAAGCCTGCGCACGTGACGGTTAGCAACCCTGACAGAACCATAAACCCCTGTTTCACTTACATCCAGCAGATATCTTGGATGATCTCGATATCGTTCAACGTAGCTTTCTTCAGCTGGAGTAGCTTTGTCGCTTGCTAAGGAAAAGTCAGGGATGCTTTAGGAAAATGATGGCTACAGTGCTTACCATGAGATGCTCGAGTTGTAGGGTACCCTCAGGCATGTCGTGGCTTTTGCACCATTCCTCAATCCTAGTGATATTGTAGTTGATTTGCAGACCACGCTTCCACGATAGGAAATTCCGGCGCATGAGGAGATCGTTGAAAGCTGTAACCCCCACAAGCCTTAGAAGCTCCGTTAGGGTTTGAGTGATAATCGAATCTTCCAGATAGTACGCCTTCATGGCTTTGAAGGCGTTGTTCAGCAAGCTAAGCAAATTATCCATGCTGTACGCTGGCGTGTTGTTCGATTGCAGAAGCTTTCCTAGGAATCTGTTACTTTCGCTCGTTACAAATCCGGGCAAAGACTGCGATTCGATGATGGCAGGTACTATCATCTTCTGTAATTTCTTCTTCAGGACCTTCATCCAGGTATGGTAAATGTTGAATTCGAGACTCTCCAGATCATGTTTCACGATTTCTAGCAGTCGATCGTACTCGTAGTTATCTGTCTTCTGCGCTTCGTACCAGTCTTCTGCCAGGAACACAAAGGAAAGCATCTCGTGGACATTGGACAGCCAGAAAGCACCAGGATTTATGGCATCTTCCCCATCGTGCTGCATTACCTCTTGTTGAACAGACTGCATGACATTCGCAAGGAATCTCTCCGATTCTTTGACGAAGCCATTGTTCCACATCTCAGAAGTAACAAGATTGATGAGGTAGGCTGGAAACAGAACCTCCTTGTCTGTAGGAGAGGGTGTGGTGTTAGGAACTGGGATTTTGAGATTCTTGATGAGCCCCATGGTGACCTCCTCGTTCAATCCATCCTCATCGGACAGCAGGTTTTCAAGCTCGTATTCAACGTTGTCCAAGACGGGGCTGAAGGTAGATCCAGAAAGGTTTTGGCGGTGTGTGTTGGCGCTTGTTATGGCCATCGACCCTGGACGAGGATTGTACGCCGAGCTGAAGCGGTCCGGCTCTACCCTCTCTGCCCCTGCGCTTCTTCGTTTTGGCTTCCTCGTAGAGACCAAGTTGATCAGGCCATTGCTCTGAGGTTGGGGTACTGCGTGGCCGTTGGTTATTTCTCCATTGGTAGGAGCTGCCCTTCTGGCAAGATCCAGTTGATCCTGTATGTCTGCAAGCTGTTGACGCAATGACAGCTTCTCGGCTTCGTGGTCGATCCCTGCCTGCTTGGCATTTCCGAGCTCGATGTTGGTAGTCCTTAGTGTTTCTCGAAGACTCCTCCCTTCCTCCTGAAGACGCTTGGTGTTGGCTGTCGATTCTTCGAATGATTGCTGTAACCTTTTCATGTCTCCTTCCATAGCCTGCAGGCGTGCTGCGGTAATCCCGGCTTGATTCGCCTCAGCTTGAAGCTCTTTTGTACGGCTTTCGAGAGCATTATGTCTGGCCTTCCAGGATCTCAATTGACTCTCGTAATTTTCGACCTGGGAGACCAAAACTTTATTCTCGCGCTTCATGGTACCCAGCGATTGCGTCAATTCCACGACTTTATTCTCCAACTTGTATGATATCTGTTTTAGATCTCGAGCCTCCTCACGTATAGTCTTATAGCCGCGCCTCGCCTCTTTGCCACGCCACAGACTTTGAATGATGACAATCTTCTTACGATACTGCCTCCAGGAACGTAATTGCTGTCGTGCCCGCCAAGATCGTTGTATTGTCCGTGATGCATTCCCGACCTTTGTCTCCATGATCTTTCTTCTGCAAAGGTAACCCTTAGTAACACCTTGGAGTAATATGATATTGTTGCGGATTTGACTGAATCGCTTTTTCTCTTTATGGCCTCGCCACACTTTCTGGATGTTTGTCGCGGCCCTGACTCGCCGAACGTCTTCAGCTCGCAGTCGTGCATGATAGCCACGCGAGAGAGTTTGTAGTAACACAATGGAATTCCTTGCTTCAAGGTACTTTCTCCTGTAGTGCTTGCAACGAAGATTCTTCTGTATCAAAATAGCACACTCATTGAGCCTTGTCGTACGAAGATTTTCCAAAAAAGCCAACATACCAGCGCGGAAAAAGATCTTTGTTAGTCCCAACTGGTATTTGTCGAGCCCCCTCTCAGTGCCTTGCCCAAGAGCTTTCTTCAATATCGCATTTGCCATTTCTCGTATTTCAGATGTCCATGACTGGGAGGGTACCAGCATATAGTATCGTAAGGCAAATTCCTCGTAAGTCCATCGAGTAGGGTAACCTGCACAACTGATCCTGACAGTCTCCAACACGCCGCAAGCTCGCAGTTGGCTCAACACCATCGGTCCTTCGAAGCTCCAAGCTTGTTTACTTTCGTTAGGTTTGATACAGCGAATGTAGTGAACGTCGGTCGAGTTAATTGTTTGCATAAGCTCAATGAGTGATGACTTGAAGATGCCCCCAAGGGTCGGTTTTCTATTTGCAGCCACGCCCATCCTTCGGCCAGGAGTTGCTACAGCCTTGGAGGCCGCTGCAGTCGCCGAATCCTTTTCGCGCACAATAGAGGCAGCTTCGAGAACTTCCCCCAAGAAGGAATTCGTAGATAGTCGAAGCACCTCCATATGCTCGTCTGGTACGGTATCTCTGTTTTTCTCGATAAATCCATCCGACTCATATGTGACATTAATGGCATAATGGCAAACTGTGAAAGCTGATTTGCCAAAGCGAGGCTTTTTGTAAAACTTTGACTTGTCATTGGCGAAATTATGGTGTAGCTTCGTAACAAATTGTTCATCAGAGCCCATCGGTAATCGCGATTCCTCGTCCAGCAGCGCAAGAACTCCAAGTTTTGCCTCGATGAGGTCAATACAAGGCTGGTTGTCCGAGAAATCGATAAAAGTCCAGTCAATCTGCTCACGTAGGTATTCTTCCTGTTCCAATTTGAAGACATGCTGATTAAATTCCTGTTGCAGCTTCTCGTTTGCATAGTTGATGCAGAATTGCTCGAATGAGTTTTTAGCGAAATGTTCAAAGCCGTAGATATCAAGGACTCCAATGAAGGAAGCGGCTCGGCTGCTGACGTCCTCAGTCGCCAAACCGGCATTGATATTTTCAACAAGCCAGTCGAAAAGAGCAGAATAGACGAATTTTGCAACAGAGTCCCGAACTACGAAAGCCTGCTGTTGTGTCAAATTTGATTGAATTTTCTCCCCCCTTGTTATCAACTGCTTCTTAATAGTCCATTTAGCAAACTCATTAGCATCAACACCCAGCATCTGACATGCCCGGCCGAGAGATGGCTCGGTAGAAGGAAGCACTGAATCATTTCGTGTGGCTGTAATTTTGACATTTCCAAGGTGTAGTAGAGCACTAAGTAGCCCAAATATCTCCGCTTGTTTATCTTGACTGACGCCGATTGTGGTAAGCGACTGCCGTGTTGCGTCGAAGTCTGCTTTGTCGTCCACGCCCTCGATAACTGGGGCCCCGCCCTGGTTGAGATAGTCGAAATGTTCCACAGGAAGTAATCCCCACTCTTGCCGCTCCATATCTGTGGCGCCGGCGACAAGCTGGTAGAAGATGTGATAGTTCCTCTCTTTCAATGGCTGGAATACTAATCTGGAACGTTCAAGCAGGTACGTCCTTATTTTGGCACCAATAATCTCGGTTTTCTTGTCAAACATGATCTCTATGTATTTCCCAAACCTCGAGGAGTTATCGTTTCGTGTGGTCTTGGCATTGCCGAAGGCTTCCATCACAGGATTTGTGGCTAGAATCTGCTCCTCCGTCTCGCTCATTGTGTCTGCCACCCCTTTGGCCCGTTTTCCAGGCTGGTCTGGTGATTCCCGGGTTGCGAAATATCTCATAATGTACTTGGCACTGACAGTCTTGCCAGCTCCCGACTCCCCAGATACGACGATTGTCTGGTTGTTGTTATCTCGAAGCATGTCCCTAAATGTTGTCAGTCAGTGGCCACTTGAAGATAGATAGCTTCCAATCCCTCACGCAAAGGCTTCCTCCGCAATGGCGAAAAGATGAGGTGCCTGGGAAGACCGTTGTTTCCCCGCGTAAACTTGGACCATACCAGGGACATATAACGAGTCCACTCGAGCAAAAGGATTTGTTGCGATCAGGACAATCCCGCTGTATGTATATATCTCTTTCTGGGAGTACCGTAGCTTGATGGCTTGGAGGACTGAGCATACTCTTAGCTTAACACCAGGGTTTGTCACTTTTCGTCCAACTCACCTGCTGGTTCGTTGAGATGGGAGAGGCTAGTGAGATCATCGGTGGCCTCGAGTATGGCAGGGTTCATCAGCGGTGGTAGAGAGGCATTGTTGTCGTCTTGTATGGCAGCTACTGTCGTTACAATTGACCTCGTCTATCATATCATTGGGGTCAGCGGGTTCCGAATAGAACAACCACCTCGAAACAATGGTGATTCACCTCGCCGTTGGCTAACTGAAATACGAGCGTGACTTTATCCCCTTGAATTTTCTTCGACTCCACTTCCGATGCAACCCAGCCCTCTGTAGGATCAGGCTGCCATGCCCGCGTCCCGACATCATAATTGTGCGCCATGGCAGCTGGGGTAGGGGGCTCAGGAGCGCGGCCAGTCTGGGGGACAATGCTCCCGCTTTATGGCCAAGGGCCAGTCAGTGATGTGGGGTGTGAATAGCCAGACTCCACTGATCGATTATGGATTCATGAGTATCGCCTTTCTCAAGACAGGTGGATCTGTATAGCGAACAAGAAGATTATTGTTGGGGGTTATCTTTTTAGAAGTTCTGACCACAACGGAACCGGACGCGATCAAGCGGCGTTATCCGCGGCAGGGGGCGGGTCTCCTTTTCTTGGCCGCCACGCGGGTAGCAAAAAAAGCCGGACTCACAAATTTTCCCCGCATTCAACCATCAAATTTACTACTGAATTAAAAGAGATATATTATATTTTAATAGCCTGTCATTCTACCCTCTCCTTCTATA
>JAABUT010000124.1_pt1 | contig 141708 bp, 108 predicted proteins | sample 5559281 | NCBI WGS metagenome assembly JAABUT01 (sample SAMN10711880, study PRJNA513359) | rock metagenome | isolation source: Antarctica rocks | place: Antarctica: Victoria Land, Ricker Hills nord | collected 2016-01-04 | reverse complement strand
GTAAAAAATGAATAACTTTTCCTGCCGTTCCTTTTTTCCTTGCATAGCACAATATACTCATAGTCAAGTAATTAAACAAATAAATTATCAAATATTAGTTGTGCAACAGCCACTCAAGCAAAAAGAAGTTAAAATCATAAAGTCTACAACAGCACAATTTCATCGGCGTGTGCCACAATAATTTTTTCTGTTTTTTGCTGAAGCTGGATTTCTTCCGAAGCAACCTTCGCCCGTGCAACTGCAATCGCACGGTTTTGCTCGTCCAAAATTTCAAATACTTCGTTTACCACAAATTTCTCGATGATTTGCAGAATTCCCACTGCCAGCAAACTGCTGCCTTTTTGCAAGGCTTTTACAGCTCCGCCATCAACCTGCAACCTTCCGGTAACCAAACTGCCGCTGGCCAGCCATTTTTTGCGTGCCGGAATGGTACATTTTTGGGGTAAACAAAGCGTTCCAGTTTTTCCCTGAATGGCATTCAGAATTCCGTCTTCCGTCCGGATACCGAAGATCACAACCTTAATCCCCATTTGTGTGGCCAAACGTGCAAAGGTTAGTTTGGATACCATTCCGCCTAAACCCAAAGTCGATTTTTCTTTATCGGCCAGAGAAAGTGCGCTTTTATCGATCACTTCAATCTGCGGGATCACTTTTCCATCGGCATCCAAAACACCGGGAACGGAAGTGCTGAACAGCAGCAGCGAAGCGCCAAAACCAACCGCAATTAAGGTAGCCAGTTCGTCGTTATCAGAGAACTTGAGTTCCAGATCGCTCACCACGTCGTTCTCATTGGCTACGGGAATGATATTATTTGCCCACAATTTTTCATAGGTTTCCTTTAGCTGCAAAAACTGCTTTCGGTTGGAAAAATGGCTTCGTTCGCACAGACTTTGGGCAATGTTGATTTTGTAGGGATAAAAACAGTATGCGTATTTGCCCAGCAGCAGCGGGTTGCCGATAGCGGCAGCGGCTTTACGTTCACTAATGGTTCCGCTGTAATTTTTAATGAAGTGCCTGCCCGCGCCAACTGCACCGGAAGAAACCAGCACAATATTGTACTGCTGGTGCAATTGCGAAACCTGACGTGCAATTTCTACAATTACCTGTTCGTCCGGCTCGCCATTTTTTTGGGTGATGGAAGCGGTTCCAAACTTAATGACCAGGATTGGTTTTGTCAAAACTGATTTATTTTATTGATCGATTTAAATTTTTTCATACTTTAAACGCAGCTTGTATTTTTGTAATTCAGAAAAAACAGCAAGCAGGTACAAGCTTTTATTTAAACAATGATAGGATTATGAAAGCAGCTTTCCTGCATTAAAGTATTGCTAATTTATGTTGAACAATTGAACAATTAAAATCATTAGCTGCAAAGCCAATATTTTTGTTACAAATTTAATTTATCCGGATAATTATATAAATTGCTTCACCAAACATAATAAAGATGAGTAAGCCGAAAACCCTGATATTTACTTTATTGATTACTGCCGTTGCCGCTATAGGCGCCACGTCAAATTTGCAGGAAACCGCAAAGCCCAAACGAAATTTAAAAGTGTTGCCCAAAAATATTAGCCGCGATGATTTAGGTAAAGTGATGGACGATTGGAAAGCGGCTTTAGGTGTGAAATGCAATTTTTGCCACACTCCTTTAGCCGACAATCCCCGAAAAATGGATTGGGCAAGTGATGCCAAACCTGAAAAAGCCATGGCGCGGGAAATGTTTACGATGACGGGCAAGATCAACAAAAAATATTTTCATGCCAAAAAAGGCCAAGACGGCATGATGGCGATGGAAGCGGTCAATTGTAATACCTGCCATCACGGCGAGGCACACCCGGAGATCAAGGAAGATAAAATGACGAAGTAATTGAAGTTTTTTGTCATTTCCTTGGTTTGTTGATTTCGACCGAAGGGAGAAATCTTATTCGAACAACACATTCTTTCTTTTGCCTCAAAGAAGATCCCTCCTACTCGTCGACAAAACACCATGCTTCTTTTATCAGCTTAAAATCTATAAAAGTTTAAAGGAGATGTCTCCTATTGCCGGGATAAGAGCGCGGTTTTATTCAACAGTGCTGGTTGTGGCAACTGCAACTTTCTTCCTTCGGGAATATAACAAACCGCTTACTACGAGTACACTTCCGGCAATACCATAAACCGTTATTTTTTCGTGTAGGATAATTACAGCCATAAAATAACCAAAAGCTGGCGTTAAAAAAAGCCATAAACCTGCTTTTACCGAATCTTTTTGCAATAAATTCAGCCACATGGCATAAGCCACAATAGAAACCGGAACGATCAGCCAGATTATACTCAGGAAAAAATTGAGGTCTGAAATGATAAAGTTATGCCTGCTGTTCAGCAAAACTACCGGCAAAAACAGCAGTCCGCCAATCGTAATTTGCCAGGTATTTACTTCCATTTTCTTAAGGCTGAGCCCGGAATTGGCATAATAGATACTGCCGGAAGACAAAGCCGCGATGCCTGCAATCAGCGCCAGCAAACCTTGTAAAGTAGCATGACTGTTGTACAAATTTGGGATGGAGGCCAGCACCAAACCGGAAACGGCAATCCCGATTCCGATCATTTCAAATGCGGAAAGTTTGCGTTTGTAAAAAATGGCGGACAATAAAATGAGCAGCAAGGGATTAACGGCCGTGATCAAACTGATCAATCCTGCAGAAACATATTTGATGGCGATCAGATAACCCGATATATAAATGGTTACATTCAATACGCCCAGAATAAACAGTTTTTTAAATTCTGCCCGGGAAGGAAAACGGCTTGTTTTGTTTTTAAAGAGATAGGTGTAACTCAGCAAAAGCACGCTTACGGTTAAAAACCGGATGAAAGTAAGCAAAAACAGATCGCAGGAATGAAATGCAAATTTGGTGGCAACGGTAGCAGAAGCCCAAAGCAGGGCGAAAAACAATCCTTCGGCAATCTCCATGCTTTTTTTATTGAGGTAAATTTGCGCAAAGATAAAATTTCGGGCAGCTTATAACGTCCAATTTAAAGCCAGTTTTTAGGTGATAAAAGAAGTAGTTCAAGGTATTGTATCAAAAATCCATATAATTTGTCAGGCTACTATTGGCTGTCATAAATGAAAATGTTTGTTTAAATTTGTTGATATGGAAATCGAAAACCTGTCTTATCCTGGCCTGACAAATCTTATTGACCTTGAAAGTCAGGCCGTTGAAAATGATATCCAAATTTTTAAATACGCTAAAAAAGGTGTTAAGTCAACCTTGTTTTATTCATTTGCAGCTGCTGCTAAAATACCTGATCAACTGCTTGCAAACCTCTTGCACTTATCTTCAAAAACAATCGTTTCGTATCAGCTTGGCAAACAAAAGCTCGAGCCTGTACAAGGCGAACATTTACTTAAACTGATTACTTTATACAACAAAGGCATTGTGCTTTTTGGGACGGTTGATGGCTTTAACGATTGGTTGAACAAACCTTTTTGGAGTGCCGATGAAAAACCGCTTGACTGGTTAATTACACCGGGCGGTGTTGATTTGGTGGCACAGGAGCTGGACCGTTTGGGATATGGTTATCCCGTTTAGCAGTGGTATGTTTTCGGATAGTACACAAAAAATACGACGATCCTTTATTTGCACCCGGCATTGAAGGTAGATGGAACCGTGCAGGTCAAAAAGTATTATATTGTAGTGACTCTGTAGCTTTAGCATTTTTAGAAAGCATGGTTCGAAGACGAGGATTGGGTTTTAATCATGATTTTCAAATTGCTCATATAGAAATACCAGACAGCATTCCTACTCAAACTATCCTGGAGAAAAACTTAGAAAAAGGATGGAACAATCCGGTCGATTATTTGAATGCACAACGGCAGACAAATCAATGGTATGATCGTTTGGAAAGCCTGGTACTGATTGTACCGTCTGCTGTGCTAAGTGCTGGCAATAATTATGTGCTTAATACGATGCATACGGATTTTATTCAAATAAAATTAATTGGCCTTGCGCCCTTGATCCCTGATCAACGGATTGAAGAGATTTTGAAAGGTATAAGAATTTGATATGCTAAATTTTACCTGATAAAAGAAGCATCTGCAATCACTCTAAAAATCAAAATACAAGTTCAATTTGATACCAATAAGCCGTATCTTCGCGCTAAAACCAGTACAACATGATCACGGTATCCAATCTATCGCTTCGTTACGGAAAAAGAACGCTTTTTGAAGACGTCAACCTCAAGTTTACACAAGGCAATTGCTATGGCATTATCGGTGCAAACGGCGCGGGGAAATCAACTTTTTTAAAAATACTTTCTAAAGAGATCGATCCGACCAGCGGTTCTTTCAGTTTTTCGCCGGGCGAGCGCATGGCCGTTCTCAAACAAAACCACTACGAGTTTGATGAATTTAGTGTGATAGAAACAGTATTGATCGGCCACCAAGAAATGTATGCCGTAATGAAGGAAAAGGACGCGATTTACTTGAAGGAAGATTTTACCGATAAAGACGGCGAGCGTGCCGGCGAACTGGAAAACCTGTTTGCCGAAATGGACGGCTGGAACGCGGAAAGCAATGCCGCAACTTTGCTGAGCAACCTCGGCATCAAAGAAGAACTGCATTACAAACAGTTAAAAGAACTGGATGGTAACCAGAAAGTGCGCGTTTTATTGGCGCAGGCACTGTTTGGCAACCCGGATATTTTGCTGCTGGATGAGCCAACCAACGATTTGGATATCAATACGATTGCCTGGCTGGAGGATTTTTTGGCCACTTATGAAGCCATAGTTTTGGTGGTATCGCACGACAGGCACTTTTTGGATACGGTTTGCACGCATATTGTAGATATTGATTTTGCCAAAATGACAATCTACACCGGTAATTATTCTTTCTGGTACGAATCCAGTCAGCTGGCTTTAAAACAACGTTCCGACCAGAACAAGAAAACCGAAGACCGTGTGAAGGAACTACAGGAATTTATCCGCCGTTTTAGCGCAAATGCTTCCAAATCCAAACAGGCAACCAGCCGTAAAAAAGCATTGGACAAGATCAACCTGGACGAGATCAAGCCTTCCAACCGAAAATACCCGGCTATTTTGTTTAACAATTTAGGCCGTGAAGCAGGTGACCAAATCCTGCAGATAGAAAACCTGGGCAAAACATCAAACGGAGAAGTTTTATTTTCAGGCGTAAATTTAATGGTAAACAAAGGCGATAAAATTGCGGTACTTTCCCAGAACAGTTTGGCCACTTCTGCTTTTTATGATATTTTAACCGGCCGTGACACTGATTATACCGGCAGTTTTAAATGGGGCATCACGATTAAAACAGCCGACATCCCGATTGATAATGCCGAATATTTTAAGGGGAAAAACGAGAACCTGATTGATTGGCTGCGCGAATATTCTGAAGGCGAAAAAGACGATCAGTTTATCCGTGGGTTTTTAGGGCGGATGTTGTTTTCGGGTGAAGAAGTACTGAAAAAATCAACCGTACTTTCCGGAGGGGAAAAAATGCGTTGTATGTTTTCGCGCATGATGTTGCAAGCAGCCAATGTACTGTTGTTTGACGAACCGACCAATCACCTGGACCTGGAATCAATCACGGCATTGAACAATGGCATGAAAGATTTCCGCGGAACAATCTTGTTTACTTCACGGGATCATGAATTGACACAAACAGTTGCCAGCCGGATCGTAGAATTAACACCTGGCGGCAGCATTGATAAATTGATGGGGTACGATGAATTTATCAACAGTGAAACCGTTAAAAAGCAGCAGGAAGAACTGTACGCGATGGCGTGAATATGCTGTCCAACATGATAAATATTCAACACAAAAAAAGAGGCTGTATCATAAATCATGATCAGCCTCTTTTTTATGAAGTATGATTTATGATTATTGACCGGAACCTGGCTCATGATCAGTCATCCGGCCGGTTGTACGACCTTGCGGACGATCTGCAAAAGAAGATGAATTCATGCCTGAAGTTGTACTGCCTTTATCATCGTCATCGGCAAGGTCATCATCATCAATTACATCAGCATCATCATCGTCATCGATCTTGTCCAATTCGTCAGGAAACGCGTCATCGTCGTCAATAACTTCATCCTCGTCCTCCTCATCAGGATCAGGGATCGTTTCATCCAGGTCATCGTCGTCTTCATCATCCCCAACAGCGTTGCGGGGGGAAGCATTAAAAATAGAATTCAAAGTTTGATCAGCAAAACTTTGGCCTTTCGGGCTTAAATAATCAACCTGATCATTTAAGCTGTTGATATTAATCAGTGTCATAAATTTGATGTTTAGCGTTTGGCTATTGCTTTAATATCACAAAGCAATTTAGATAGTTCATTGTTTGCGTAAATTTGATTTTCGCGTAAAAAATATTTTTTACAATTATCAAAGCTTATTCAAATTTTGTTCAGTCTATTTTCTATGCTTCTTTTATCACTTAAAAACTATTAAATTTTATTACGTTTTCGACAATGGCAAAACACCGGTACTGTTTTTTTGGTGCTAAAAGAAGTATCGTTATACATCTTAAATTTATAACCAGCTTGAATAGAGATTTTAAAATACTCTTTTTTTATCGGTAAAAACAGTATTCGGGATGAGCCAAACATTATGCCTGCACTTTTGCCAAACAGCTCTCTTTTAATTTTGAGATGGTATAATCCACTTCTTCCTTTGTATTGTACTTGGAAAAAGAAAAACGGATGGCCGGACGTTCCGGGTTGACGCCAATTCTGGTCAACACATGCGAACCTATATCTGTGCCCGAACTGCATGCACTGCCACCAGAAGCAGAAATACCTGCAATATCTAAACTGAACAAAAGCATTTCTGCCATTTCCATCTCAGGGAAAGAAACATTTAAAACGGTATATAAACTTTTTTCTGGATCAGTCTCCCCATTAAATTCAACACCGGGAATGGCATTGAGCAACTGCGCCATCATGTAGGTTTTTAAACCCTGGATGTGGTTTTTGTGCACTTCCATCTCCTCGTAAGCAATTTGCAGGGCTTTGGCCAAACCCGCAATCCCATAAACGTTTTCGGTGCCGCCACGCATGTTGCGTTCCTGCGAACCACCATAAATTAAGGGTTTGATTTTGATGCGGTGGTTGATGTATAAAAAGCCCACACCTTTTGGCCCGTGCAGTTTATGCGCTGCGCCTACTAAAAAATGCACTTTCAGTTTTTTCAAATCATGTGCAAAATGCCCCATAGTTTGTACCGTATCACTATGAAAAACAGCCTTGTACTGCTCACAAATGTCCCCAACTGTTTCTATATCCGTCAGCGTGGCAATTTCGTTGTTGGCGTGCATCAGCGAAACCAGACTGCGCTCATTTTCCTGTAGTAATTGCTCTAAATGTTCCAGGTTAACATTTCCTTGTGCGTCCACTTCAACAAAACTTAATTGGATGGCCCCTTCTTTTTCCAGTGCCTTTAACGTATGCAAAACGGCATGATGTTCTATTTCGCTAGTGATGGCATGTTTCAAACCCAAATCCATAATGGCGCAACGTATGGCCATGTTATCAGCTTCTGTTCCGCCGGAGGTAAAAAATATTTCCGCAGGGGAAGCATGTAAAAGGCCTGCAATGGTTTTGCGCGCTTTTTCTACCACGGTCCTGGCTTCGCGGCCAAAGGCATGGATGGACGAGGGGTTGCCGTAACAGTTTTCCATCACGTGGTAAATTTCTTTTAAAACCTCCTGGTCAATGGGAGTGGTTGCGGCATTATCAAGGTAAACACGCATCGCTTTTATGATTTAGTAACGAAATTTATGTGGTAAAAGAAGCATTATTCCTGCACCTGCAATGCTTCTTTGATATCTGAAATTATTTTGTTGGCCAGGCTGTTGGCCACTTGTTCTGAGTTTCCTTCAGAATAGATGCGGATGATCGGTTCGGTATTTGACCGTCGTAAATGCACCCATTCTGTTCCAAACTCAATCTTTAACCCATCAATTGTTGAATGCGGCTGCTTTTGATATTTCAGCCTTACGCTTTCCAGCAAAGCATCAATATCCATTTCCGGTGTCAGTGTAATTTTATTTTTAGAAATATGGTAATTGGGATAAGTACTGCGCAAAACCGAAACCGAACGGCCAAACTTGGCCAGATGTGTTAAAAACAGCGCAATGCCAACCAGTGCATCCCGGCCGTAATGCAACTCCGGATAAATTACCCCGCCATTGCCTTCGCCGCCAATAACGGCATTCACTTCTTTCATTTTATTGACCACGTTCACCTCTCCTACGGCTGCTGCAAAATATTTGCCACCGGTTTTTTCGGTTACGTCGTGCAAAGCACGGGTTGAAGAAAGGTTGGAAACTGTATTTCCTATTTTATTTTTCAATACATAATCTGCAACGGCTACCAACGTGTATTCTTCACCAAAAAAACTACCATCTTCGCACACAAAACATAAACGGTCCACATCCGGATCAATGGCTATGCCCAGATCTGCATTTTTAGATACGACTTGTTTAGACAAGGCCGAAAGGTTTTCGGGCAGTGGTTCCGGGTTATGCGAAAAATTGCCATCAGGCCCACAGTATAATTCGTGAATTACCCCTACACCAAGAGCACGCAACAAAGCTGGCACAAAAATGCCCCCGGTAGAATTTACGGCATCTACCACAACTTTAAAATTGGCATTTTGGACCGCTTCTATATCAACCAGAGGCAAAGCCAGTATCAGGTCAATGTGTTTTTGCAGATAAGAAACATCTGTTTCAACCTTGCCTAAATGGTTTACTTCCGCAAACACAACTTCACCGCTTTCTGCCAGTTCCAGCACTTCGGCCCCGTCTGCATCGCTTATAAATTCGCCGTCATTGTTAAGCAGTTTAAGCGCGTTCCATTGTTTTGGGTTATGACTTGCCGTAATAACGATTCCGCCAGCGGCGTTTTCTAAAGGAACAGCGATTTCAACTGTGGGCGTGGTAGAAAGGCCAAGATCAATTACATCAATACCCAAACCTTGTAACGTACCGGCCACCAGGTTTAAAACCATTTGCCCGGAAATACGTGCATCGCGGCCTACCACTACTTTTTTTATACCTGTTTTTTTGATTGCCCAACTCCCAAAAGCTGCGGTAAATTTTACAATATCTGCCGGTGTAAGTGCATTTCCGGCTTGTCCGCCGATAGTGCCCCTAATGCCGGAAATGGATTTTATCAGTGTCAATAATTTTCGTTTTAGTGTACAAAAATACGAATAAAAGCAGTACGTTTTGCTACAGAAGCTGCTGTTGTTTGCACTGTTATTGGGTATATTCGCAACCGTTAAACCACAAACTGATTTAAGTTTGATGTCACCCTATATTTACAGCTAACAAAACCATGCCCGATTTTTTGACTCAGTTTGACCAGCACTGGTTTCATTTAATCAACCATGATTGGGGCAATGCTTTATTCGACTGGCTGATGCCTGTGCTACGCAACCCAAAAACCTGGATCCCGCTTTATATTTTTATCATTGGTTTTAGTATTTACCGTTATCGAAAATTATCCATCCTGATCATTGCTTTGGTATTGGCAAGCGCTGGCACAGCCGATTTTGTTAGTGTACGCGTGATAAAAGCTTATGTAAAAAGAGTACGGCCTTGCAACGATAAGCAATTTGAGCCTACAGTTGTAAACCGTGTGCCTTGCGGCACGGGCTTAAGCTTTCCGTCTGCACACGCAAGCGATCACTTTGCCATCGCTATATTTTTATGTTTGGTTTTCAAACGTAACTGGCGATGGGTCTGGCTTGCAGCTATTATTTGGGCTGCGCTGATTTGTTACGCACAAGTTTACGTAGGCCTGCATTATCCTGTTGATGTGCTTGCCGGGGCAGCTTTTGGCGCTTCGGTAGGATACTTATACGGCTTGGTTTATAACCGGCTTTACCGCAAATATTCATGAAATCCTGGATTGTCTTTATACTGTTTTTTAGCGCGTTTTTTGGCGGTGCCAGCATCTTTTTGTTTAAAAAAGACATGGGCAAAAACCTGAAGCTCATTCTTTCTTTTAGCGGCGCTTACTTGTTTGCCATCACCGTTCTGCACCTGATACCGGACGCTTACGAAAGCCACGACCGCTACGTTGGCATCTTCATTATGGCCGGGTTTTTATTCCAGCTGATCCTGGAATTGTTTTCGGATGGTGTGGAACACGGGCATATCCATCCTAATCCCCATCAACACAACAAAGCTGCTTTTCCGTTGGGGATTATGGTCAGCTTGTGTTTACATGCTTTTCTGGAAGGGATGCCCCTGGCCCAAGGCCATCAGCAGGAGCTGGTTTTTGGTATTGCCCTGCACCATATTCCGGCTGCTTTTGCTTTGGGAAGTGTGTTGGTGCAAAACCATCTGCGTAAACAAATCATACTGTTTTTACTGGTTGTTTTTGCGTTGATGACGCCGGCCGGCTATTTTACCAGCCATTTGTTGAGCACAAGTTTAACCGGTTTGCAGCACTACTTTCCGCGTGTTATGGGGATTGTAATCGGTATTTTCCTGCATATTTCTACCACAATTTTGTTTGAATCAAGTTCAGACCACAAATTCAACCTGCGTAAAATGGGTGCAGTGCTTTTAGGTTCGGGGATTGCCCTGATCGCTTTTTTTGCAGGATAAAAGAAGCATTTAGCCACGCATTTTATCCAGCAGGTTACATAATGTTAAAGCTTCGTCTTCTGTTAACTGATCGCTTAAAAAATCTTTCAATTTCATCTCTTTGTCAATCAGGGAAAGAATGCTTAAACCCTCGTCACTAATGCGGATATCAACAGCTCGCCGGTCTGTGGAATTGGTGCACCTGGTAACCAGTTCTTTTTGCACTAAACGGTCAACAATCCGCGAAGCATCGCACATTTTATCAATCATTCTTTCCTTTAAAAGGTTTACCGTTGCCGGGCAGGGATATTGTCCGCGTAAAATCCGCAGGACATTAAACTGCTGATGTGTAATGTTGTGCTTTTCGAGCCTTGTCCGCAATAAATTACTTAGCCAGTTATAAGTATAAGAAATGTTAACTACCGCTTTGTGGTAATTATCTTCAAACTTACTGCTGTGTATTTCTTTCTCCAGTTCCATTTTAATACTACTAACGCTGTAAATTTATAATAATTTATAACCGGGCAGCAGATTTTATTGATTAGATGTAAAAAAGCACGAAATGAACGGAAGCACATGCTTCTTTTACCTACATAAAATTACTGTTTTATGCCGATAAAAGAAGCATGAAAGATACTTACCAATAATTCAGTTCAAAATTTTTACACGGATTTTGCCCGAAAAGTATTGCTGCAAGTGTGTTCCCTTGCCGTGTAAAGTCCAAACTTGTGCCGGTTGTACTTTATTTATCAGCAATAAAATATCGTCCCAATCTGCATGATCGGAAATGTAAAGTGAATCCTGCGGATTGGTTTGCAGGTTTTCCCACCCGGAAGCAAAGATCCGCCGTAAACCTGTTGCCCGGATATAACTGTGGAAAGTAAACGGCGGCACCAAATAGATAAAGTTGTTTTGGATTTTGATGGATTTGCGGTCGTATAATTTGTACCGGCCGGACAGATAGCCAAACTTTTCGTAGATGCGGTTGATCGGTTCGATGTTTCTGTGAACCAGAATTTGTTTTTCGGGACAAAACTGATTAATCAATTGAATCAACCGCTGACTTTTGCCCAAAGCATAAGCGCCCAGCAGAATGTTGGATGGAATTGTGTTTAGCTTTTGTATCTCCAAAACCTGGTCGGGATGTTTTGTTTTTGGGTTGGCAAAAGTAGTTTCCGTGATCAGCACATCTGCTTTAACCCATTCCAGTAGTTCACATGTTGCATCTGGCTGTAATTTAAAATCACCGGTGTATAGATATTTTACACCTTCAAACTCCATTAAAATTTGTGCAGAACCCAGGATATGCCCGGCAGGGATCAAACTAATTTCTACTTCTTTTATCGTAAACTTTTGATGATATGGAACAGCCTGTTTAATTTTTCCTGCATTTTTACCGTAACGGAGATCCATGAAAGCCAACGTAGCAGCAGTTGCAAAAACCTGCCGATGGCCGCCAATGGCATGATCGGCGTGTGCATGGGAAATAACGGCTGTTTGAACGGGTTTAACCGGATCCAGATAAAAATCGCCGATGGCACAATATAAGCCATTGCTGCTGAGCTCTAAAAAATATTCAAGGATCATGCTTTTTGCGCCAATGCCAGCAGTTGTTGGTGGATTTGTAAAACCTGCGGGACCACCATGTTTTGTGCATCGTTATGGATGATAAAATTGGCTTTGGCCTCTTTTTCTTCTTGCGGTATTTGCTTTTTTTCCCTGCGGAGCACTTCTTCTTCCGTTAATTGATCGCGCTGCACCACACGTTTTACCCGGGCATCCAGCGCGGCTGCAACAACAATGGTTTGATCACATTGCTGGTTTGATCCGCTTTCAAACAACAACGCTGCTTCTTTTAGCACATAAAAATGTTGCTGATATTGTTCGGCCCATTGATCAAAAGCCCGAAAAACTGCCGGGTGCACCAGGGCATTCAGCTTTTTCAATTCCGTTTCGTTGTTAAAAACAATGGTTGAAATGTATTTCCGGTTCAGGCTGCCGTTGGCAAAATAAGCTTCATCACCAAAATTACTGTGGATAGCTGCTGCCAGGGCCGCATCTTCTGTCATTACTTTTTTTGCATGGAAATCAGCATAAAAAACAGGTATGCCCAGCAACTCAAATAGTTTGCAAACCGTGGTTTTTCCGCTGCCAATGTTACCGGTAATTCCAATTTTAAGCATTATTTACGAACAATAAAATTAACGCTGGCGGGTTGTATGCTTATGATTTTGCAAAAATCGGGCTGCTGTTTCAACTTAACCGTCAAAGCAGCCAAACCTTTTTTTTGCCAGTCGTCCAAATCGGCAACAGCTTCAAAAAAATCGGTATTAACATCCGGGTAATCTTTAAGTGAAACCATAAACGTAACCCTTGCTTTTTTGGGAAAGAGCATTACCTTACTATAACTTTTGTTGTTGTTGAGTTTGATGGGAATATCGAGTATCTTTTCCGTAAATTCATCTACCGGAATATTTACATCTACTGTTTTCGGATAAATGCTCACGTTGTTTTCTTTGGGCGGAAGCAATTTTAACCGGGAACGGATACTGGCATTTGTGTTTTTAACGATCAAAGAATCTGTTTTCCAATTACTGACAGAATCAATGTAAGCCGCAGGGCCACTAATGGTTACATATTTAGGTTTTAGGCTGATATCATCAGAACGTGCGTATTGCTGCTGATAATTGATCCTCGATTTTAAAACAACCGGTACACGTTTTACCTTGCGTGCTGTAAAATCAAAGTAAACTGTATCCGGGCTAAAGGAAATGATCTGCTGGTTTTTATCTGTTTTTTGATTGATCTGCGGCAACTGGCTGCTTAAAACCAGGAAGTTTTGCGTGTCCAGTTTTTTCAGGTCCACATTAACACTTCTATTTTCCGAAGTAAAATTATAAAACAGCTTTTGCCAGCCTGTTCCGCCAACCATTGCATTTACCGTATCGGCCTGCAAAGCATAAAAGGCTTTTCGCAAAGGCTGGTTTTTAAAGTTTAAAGCTACTTTAACAGGGAATGTATAATTATTGGACAGCGTGACAAATATCCAGGCCACAACGGAGAAAAGCAGGCAGGTAAAAAAAACGGAGAACCTCCTGCGCTCTGTCCTCGATAATTTTACAATGGCCATGCTTCTTTTACCCTGATAATTTATATAAATTTATCTGACAGAGCAGTAAATCCGCTTGATTAGATAACTAAATTATAAAATTAAACTTTAGCAGAAACCGGCTGGTTTAACAACCTGGAAGCTTCTAAAGAAATGGAGCCTTTATCAAAACGGATTTTTACGTTGTTGTCCACTTCAATTAAAATGGTTGCATCGCCAACTTCTACTATTTTGCCGTGGATGCCGGCACTGGTAACTACTTTGTCTCCTTTTTTCAATTCTTCAACATATTTTTTTTGATCTTTTTGTTTCTTGATCTGCGGCCGGATCATGAAAAAGTAAAACACAACGATAATAAGTACGAGCGGAAGAAATTGGCTGTATGCACCCAAACCTCCTGGTGCTGCCTGTAAAAAAATGGTTGAAATCATGATAACTGTTTTTTATAAATGTTAATTATTTTTTTGTTTCTACTTCGCCAATTAAATGCACCAGTGTTTGCGCGGGTGTGGTGTTGGCGGTAATGGTGATCTGTTTATCGATCAAACCGGATTTACCCGCGCTGTTGAAAATAACTGCAATTGCGCTTTTTTCGCCAGGATTGATCGGTTTTTTTGGCCAACTTGGAATGGTGCAACCGCAACTTGCCACCGCATCTGTAATAATTAAAGGCGATTTGCCGGTGTTTATAAAACTATAGCTGTAACTTACTTTGTCGCCGGCTTTAATTTTACCAAAATCGTGAACTTCTTTATCAAACTTTAAAACCGGGCTATTGCCAACAGCTGTTTTTTCTGTTCCTGCCGAAGCATTTTGTGTACTGTCTCCCTGGTTGCATGCTGAAAGCAAACTTACGGTTGCCAGCATTATTATAATTTTCTTCATCGGATTTAATCTATTAACCCACGACCGGATTTTCTAATTTTATTGTTGCTTTTAAGTTCAGACAAAACTTTATCTAAGATACCGTTTATAAATGAATTGCTTTTAGGTGTACTAAACTCTTTAGAAATTTCGAGATATTCGTTAATGGTTACTTTTACAGGAATGGAAGGAAAACCCATAAACTCGCAAATGGCCATTTTCATCAGGATCGTGTCCATCAATGCAATGCGGTCGGCTTCCCAATTCTGGGTTTTATCGCCGATAAACTGTTGGTATTCTTTATCGTAACGGATGGTTTGCTGGAAAAGCGTAACCAAAAATTCGCGGTCTTCTACCCAATCCGCACTTAATTCTGCAAGCTTGTTTTTGTTGAAGTCCTCGTGCGAAAAATTTTTAAAGGTCTTGGCAATCATCGCCTGTAATGGGTCCTTGTCCACTGGCCAGTTTAAAAAGCGCTCTTCAAAAGCCTGCTCTGCCGTTGCCGATTTCAGGATCAGTTTTTTAAAAATAAACCGCATAATATCTTTATCAGCCTGGATTGAACTGTCTGTACTTGCTAAATAAGTTTGATATTCCGGTGCTTCTTTTAAGGCATAAAAAAGTGAACGCTCCATTTCAGGGTCAAAACTCCAGTCAACTTTGTACTTTTTTAAAGCAGCAAGGTACTCCGGATTTTTATGCAGCGAAACAATGAATTTATTTTGAAGGATTTTAAGGTTGGGGTCCCGGTCTGCTTCTGTTGGCAAATGTTTGTTGGCACGTTCTTCTGCATCGTTTTCTGCATATTGAACAACTTCGCTTATTAAAGAAAGCATCCAAATGTACATTTCGAAAACCTTGTCCACACTTTGCAGCAACAATTTTTCGTGTGCGGTTATTTCTTTGTTTTCAGATTGACTGTAAGCGTATAATGCCTGTAAAACCTTTACCCTGAGTTGCCTTCTGTTTAACATATTTTGATAAGAACGATCTGCGGAAATGATAAATCCGCCCTGATATTTTTTGTAAAGCTGATGCTTCTTTTACCGGTAAATATTTAGTGTTAAATTCTTTTCCTAATAAAAACTGCTTTTTGTATTGTGCCGCAAAAGTAGGTTTTTTAAGCACGCGAAACAAATGTGCCAGCTTTATTAATGTTGACAAAACAATTTGGGGCACTAATTTTTACCCGGTAAAAACAGCATTGGCAATAAAGTTTTACCAAAGCAACAGCTTGTGCCGCTGCGTTTATTTAACTTTGCCGAACTGCATGAAACATCTGGCTTATCTCAATAAATATTTGTGGAAATACCGCTGGCATTTGATCCCCGGGATTATTTTCGTTATCATTTCCAATATTTTCAGCGTACTGCCTGCGCCTGTTATCCGGCTTTCTTTTGACCTGGTTACCGAGAATATCCGCATTTATCATTTATACAATGGCTTTGAAAGACAAAGCGTCATCTACAATTTGCTGGGGCAAACCTTGCTTTTATTTGGGGTGATCGTTTTGCTGCTGGCACTTTTGCGGGGCTTGTTCCTGTTTTTTATGCGGCAAACCATCATCTTAATGTCGCGCCATATTGAATACGACCTGAAGAATGAGCTCTACGCGCACTATCAAACTTTGTCGCTGGCTTTTTACCGCCGCAACAACACTGGCGATCTGATGAACCGCGTAACCGAAGATGTGAGCCGGGTACGCATGTATCTCGGACCAAGTATTATGTACGCTATTAATACTGCTGTACTGTTTTTAATGGTAATTTATGCAATGTTGATGGTAAACGTCCGGCTGGCCGTATTCAGTTTGCTGCCGCTGCCAGTACTTGCAATGGCTATTTATCTTGTTAATACCGAAATTAACCACCGCAGCGAACACATACAAGAACGCCTTTCGGGTTTGTCCAGCTTTGTGCAGGAAAGTTTTTCGGGTATCCGCGTTATCAAATCTTATGTGCGCGAAAAATACATCAGCAGCAGCTTCCGCAAAGAAAGCGAGCATTATAAAACCGATTCCCTTTCTTTGGTAAAAGTGCAGGCTTTATTTTACCCGGTGATGCTTTTACTGGCTGGTTTAAGCACTTTAATCACCGTTTATATAGGCGGAATTGAAGTAATGAAAGGCAACATTACGGCCGGTAACATTGCCGAATTTATTTTTTATGTAAACCTGCTCACCTTCCCGGTACTTTCGCTGGGCTGGGTCACTTCACTTGTTCAGCGTGCAGCAGCTTCCCAAAAAAGGATAAACGAATATCTGCAAACGGTGTCCGAAATTGATCAGCCAACAGCACCGGAACTGGACATTCAAGGTAACATCGAATTCAAAAACGTAAGTTTTACTTATCCCGATACCGGGATTGTTGCATTAAAAGAAGTATCCTTTACTGCTGCTCCCGGCGAATTGATTGCGATTATCGGCCGTACCGGTTCCGGCAAATCCACCATTGCCAATTTATTGATGCGGATGTACGATTGCACATCTGGCGAAATTTTGATCGATGGAAAACCTGTCCAAAACTTAAACCTGAAAAATTACCGTGCGCAAACCGGTTTTGTACCGCAGGAGGTTTTCCTTTTTTCAGACACGATTGCCAACAACATTGCTTTCAGTGCCGATAAATTAGACATGCAACGTGTAGAACAAGCTGCACGATGCGCGGCGGTTTATGATAATATCAATGCTTTTGAAAAAGGTTTTAAAACCATGATCGGCGAGCGCGGCGTTACGCTTTCGGGCGGACAAAAGCAACGTATTTCTATCGCGCGTGCTGTTTTTAAACAACCAAAAATATTAATATTTGATGATTGCCTTTCGGCAGTGGATACGAAAACGGAAGAAGAAATATTAAACAACCTGGGCGAACTAATGACCGGCAGAACCAGTTTATTGATTGCGCACCGCATTTCCACTATAAAAAATGCCGATAAAATTATTGTTTTAGATAACGGGGAAATTGTTGAACAAGGAACCCATGATGTGTTGATGAAGCAAAAAAAGGTTTATTTTGAACTGTATGAAAAGCAATTGCTCGAAGAATCAGAAAGTGTAAACTAACGAACAAGAACTTTATTAAGTATCCCCACGTAAAAATAATTGTGCACATATAATGCTTTTTTCTTTTGTGTTTTCAAAAAAGCATTATATTTATCGCAGTCAAATTAATGTAAACTATTGCAAATGGGAGATTTTGATAGCAGGGACCGGGAAGAGGTCTATTCCAAAAAGGTAAGAGCAGGTAAAAGGACTTATTTTTTTGATGTTAAAGCAACACGCGCCAACGATTATTATGTTACGATAACGGAAAGCAAAAAACGTTTGGAAGACGGCGTTTTTGTAAAACATAAAATTTTCCTGTACAAGGAAGATTTTGAAAAATTTGCAGAAGGATTAAAAGAAACCACAGAATACATTAAAGCACACCAGGAAGTATCAGAAAAACGCTATGAATTTGCAGAAAGCAGCGATGGCACCAGCACTAAAGTTGCCGATGATTTCTCTTTCGAAATATAGAAAAACCTTTACCTAAACTTTATCAATTAAAAATCCTGCTGTGAGGCGGGATTTTTTTGTTTACAAAAATTATCAGGGTTTGTGTACCTCTCCCAGCCTTAACCTTTTACCAAAGTACCAATCAATACCATCAGATAAAAAACCATAAAGGAAATAACGAGTACGCCCCAAAACCTGAAATATGATTTTATTTTTTGAAAAGCAGCGTTTAAATTAGTCTGGTCGCCAAAATCAAAGCCTTTTTTTAAAGCGGCAGCAAACTGGTTTAAATATAAAGAAGGAATAAAAATCAATATCCCGAACAGGATATACATAAAAGTAAGGCCGTTGCTTAATGCCTGTGTATCTAAACCTGCACCATAACCTTGTTTGAGTTTGCCCACGATCGAACCAACCGAAAATGCACTCACAATGGTCAATATACTAAAAACAAATCCAATAACCCCTAAAAAATTAGCCCATTTTCCGGCTTCGCGCAGGTAGCCTTCTGCTTCAAAAGTGATCAGCATTTCGCTTGCTTCGCCTGCTGCTTCTGTATTTTCTGTCGTTTCCAAGTTTAAGTTTTAATAAAATGTTTGCTGTTGCAAATAATACTGTTTTTACCCTATAAAAGTTTGCCATGCATAATCATGATGGCAATTGAAAAATAAATGACCAAACCGGTAACATCCACCAGCGTTGCTACGAACGGTGCGGATGAAGTGGCCGGATCTGCGCCGAGTTTTTTAAGCAATAAAGGAAGCATGGAACCAGCTAATGATCCCCATAAAACCACGCCAATCAACGAAAAGCCAACCGTAAATGCAATCAGTAACCAATGCGGGCCGTAAATGTTGGTAAAAAATGTCCAGGCAAAAATCCGGAAAAAACCTAGAACACCTAAAGTAATGCCCAGCATCAAACCGGAAAGGATTTCACGGCGCATCACTCTCCACCAGTTGGCTACCGTAACTTCCCCCAAAGCCATGGCCTGGATAATCAAAGTTGATGCCTGCGAACCGCTGTTGCCTCCACTCGAAATAATCAAGGGCACGAACAAGGCAAGTACCACGGCTTTGGCTATTTCATCTTCAAAATAACCCATTGCCGTAGCTGTCAACATTTCGCTTAAAAACAAAATGATCAGCCAGCCAACCCGTTTTCTTACCAGCTTCAATAAAGGCATGTCCAGATATGGTTCGTCCAGTGCTTCTGTACCGCCAATTTTCTGTATGTCTTCCGTATATTCTTCATTGGCAATCCACAAAATATCGTCAACGGTAACAATCCCCAGTAATATGTCATCCTGATCGGTTACCGGTAAAGCCACGCGGTTGTTCATCCGGAAAACGTTAATTGCTTCTTCCTGCGGATCATGTACGTGCAGCGAGATCAGCCGGTCGTCCATCAGCTCAACAATTGGAGTTGCAGGATCAACAACCAAAATATCACGGATACGAATATCGTCCAACAAAACACCCTGGTCATCAATCACATAAATTACGTCAATCGTTTCCGAATTTTTACCGTAACGCCGGATATGTGCCAGCACATGGTTTACATCCCAGCTCTTTTTAACGGCAATATAATCAGGCGTCATCAACCTGCCAATGCTGTACTCTTCGTAACCGAGCAATGCCAAGGCTTCTTTTCTTTCGGCAGGAGGCAGCAGAATGATCAGTTTTTTAACAGCATCGCCATGTAGCTCACCAAACAAAGCCGTCCGGTCATCGGGTGGCAATTCGGTAATTAATTCGGTAACTTTTGGCCCCGAAAGCTTTTTAATGATCCGTTCCTGCGTTGGAAAATCCAGGATACGAAAAACGTTGACTGCCCGGTTGATGGACAAAGTTTCAATAAACGTGGCCGCATGTTCCGGATACTCGTCAATCAGGTGCTCAACTTCCGAAATATTCAAATCGTCAAGGTACTCTTTCAAAGCCTCCTCTTTGCCGCTTTCCAGCAGGCTTTCAATTTCCGCTATGCTTTCTTCCATTTAACAATAATTTAATTTGATGACCTTCGGAAACCGTCGCAAAAATCGTTTAATTTTTTGAATTAGAAAGGCTATTCCTGCTATCTTTGCCGCAAATTCTACAGCATACCTATACGTTGTAAAATACAAGGGGATACTGTTTTTATACGATAAAAATCAACAAAATATGGGATTACAATGCGGGATTGTAGGATTGCCGAACGTAGGAAAATCAACCTTGTTCAATTGCTTGTCCAATGCCAAAGCACAGGCGGCCAACTTTCCTTTTTGCACGATAGAACCAAATGTGGGCGTGATCACTGTTCCGGATGAACGCCTGACAAAATTAGCAGAATTGGTTAACCCTCAGCGAATTGTACCAAACGTGATTGAGATTGTCGATATTGCCGGACTGGTAAAAGGCGCCAGCAAAGGCGAAGGTTTGGGCAACCAGTTTTTGGGGAATATCCGTGCCACCAATGCCATTATCCATGTGTTAAGGTGTTTTGACGATGATAATGTAATTCATGTGGATGGTTCTGTTGACCCGATCCGTGACAAAGAAATCATTGACACCGAACTGCAGTTGAAGGACCTGGATTCCATCGACAAAAAACTTCAAAAAACAGAACGCGCCGCCAAGACCGGCGATAAAGACGCCAAAAAAGCATTTGAAGTTCTGAGCGTGTTCAAACAGCATCTGCAAGCCGGCAAATCGGCGAGAACGGCAGCAGTTGCGGCAGAAGACCTTGAATATGTAGAAGATTTGTTTCTGCTCACGCTGAAACCCGTGATGTATGTTTGTAACGTGGACGAAGCTTCGGTTACAAACGGAAACGCTTATGTAGAAAAAGTTAAAGCCGTGGTGGCCGAAGAAAAAGCCGAAGTGCTGGTGATATCGGCACAAATAGAATCGGAAATTGCGCAACTGGAAAGCTACGACGAGCGGCAAATGTTTCTGGAAGACTTGGGCTTAGCTACTTCCGGCGTTAACCTGATGATCAAAGCTGCTTACCGCTTGCTAAAGCTGGCTACTTATTTTACAGCAGGTGTACAGGAAGTGAGGGCTTGGACGATCACGCAAGGTTTTACTGCGCCACAAGCTGCCGGTGTGATCCATACCGATTTTGAAAAAGGCTTTATCCGTGCCGAAGTGATCAAATATGAAGATTTTGTAAGTTTAGGTTCGGAAGCGGCCTGCAAAGAAGCCGGAAAGCTTAGTGTGGAAGGCAAAACTTACATTGTGCAGGACGGTGATATTATGCACTTCCGTTTTAATGTTTAATATTTTCCTGCTTCCGCAGCAATAATTTTTGATAAGCCGATACTGTTTTTATGCCGGTAAAAACAGTATCGGTTTTTTATTTTAACTACTTCCGGTGAGGCGAAGTTTTTGCAGCAGCATTTTTTAAAGCCGTTAAAGCAGCATCGGTTACGTTTCCAAACAGGGAAACACCGGCAGCACCGTTGGAAAGTGCGTTTTCTATGCCTTGCTGCAATTCGTTGTCGCTTTTAAAATCCGGCAGGTACAAACCGGCGTACAACGGGAATTTTCCGTTCAGCGCTTTAACACCTTCGGCAACTGCCTGCCCAATCCAGGCAACATTTTCTTTATAAAACCCGTGGTAGATCATCGGGCAAACACCGCTGATGCTCCAGTTCACCCAATCCTGTTTCACGTTGCGATGTGCAATGTCCGGCGTAGGAAAAACGGCCGCGGTAATCGGTTTTTTGTAAGATTTGGCAACATTCGTCAGCCGTTCAACAACCTGGTTTACCCGTTGGTAGCGGAACAGCCGCCATGACGGACTGGCTTCCGGAAATTGCACCGTATCAATATCAATACCATGCTCCTTTTTGTAAGCCGCTTTGCAAACCGGGCAATAGCAAAAATCATATTCCGGCAGCTCACTGGTTTGTACGATCTTGTAATTGTCCCACAAATTTACGGGCAGGATCACATCACAAAAACGCACATAATCCAGGTGGATACCATCTACATAATCCTTTTTTAAAGCTGCGGCATAATCGTTTTCCAGGTATTGCTTTACCTCCTCGCGCGACGGGCAAAGCCAGCGGTAATAGTTCACGTAAGGCGGATGATCAGCACAGGATTCACCTTTTCTATTTATCGCGTACCATTCAGGATGTGCGTCCAGCAGTGTTTTTTCGCCGCGGTTCATCGTCCAGATCCAACGGTGGGCTTCCAGTTTCTGGGCTTTCGCTGCGCGGAAATGCTTTTCGCTGTCGTTTTCAAAAAATATCCCGCGGATGCCCGCCTCGTAATATTTCCGATAGCGTTCTGCCAGCTGTTGTTCGGTATCTTTTAAATCCGGATTGGTCCAAACCCAGTGCTTCCATTCATTTTTCTTTTTCGGAACGTGTACTTCTGCGATTGACCCGGAAGGCAGCAGCGAGGCAGATAAACCGGCCAACAAACTACTTTTAACAAATTTCCTACGACTGTTCATGGTTTTTTAGGTTTATATTGAATAAGTCCTTCATCATTGATCAGGATTGATCTTCCTGCTGCATCAGCAACAGTTGCCGTAAACTGACGGCCTGTGGCCTGCATTTCCAATTGGTTTTCCTGCCCTTCAATGTTTTGTTTAGGGTTGATCTTTAATTCGCTTAAATCAGTTGCATACTTTCCTGATTTATCCAGATGCTGTTTTTGCCGGTAATAAATCAGCCATAGATACTGCTTTTGCTGCTCGGTATAAGGCAGTTTAAAAACAGGGTTTTCTTTTCGGGAAAACTGCAGGTAGCCCCAGCGTTCGGGGTAGTGCATGTTGATGACACCTTGCGGCGACCAGACCCAGTTATGTTCGGGCAGATTGTTTCCGGCCGTATCTTTCAGCTTACTGTTTTTACCGCCTGAAATCTTCGTGTCCCACTCCACGCGCGAAAAATTAATGCGCCAGATAGTGCCTTCTTCCGGTGTATGAAAAGGATAACCGATGCGCAGGGATTTCATCGGAATGGCCATTTCTACCGTCCAGCCTTTGTCCTGATCTTTTGGATTGTTCAACGTTCCTTCAATTTGAACGGCTGATTTTAATCCCGCAAGGTCCCAGCTAATCAAAGCATCACCGCCATTGCGGTAAGGTTTTGGCAGAAACAGATCGAAAATTTTGTTCAGCGCATTCACCTCGATCTCAAAGTACTGGTGCGTATTGTTGTTGGGGTCAATAAAAACTTCGAAATCATTGTCCTTAAAAATAATATCGTCATGATGCATTTGCGTGGCCCAAACCTGCGGCTCCTGCATTTTTGCGGCAATAAACAAAGTAGAATCGTCCCAAAGCATTTTTACCTGCGTTTGTAAAGCTGGAAGCGGTTTCCGTTCACCTTCAATGTCCATAAAATTTGTTGTCCAGGCAGCTTTTTGCCAAGCACTTTCCTCTAAGTTACCATCAATTTTTAATACCTCGCTTGTGTGCTTTACCACATAATTTTTTGGTGTGGTAAAAAGTGCTTCCAAACCCTGAAAACTGTTTTGGGCCTTGAGTTGTGTACCTGCCGTCAGCAAAAAAACAAAAGGCAGAATGCTTCTTTTATGCACTAAAAATTGGTGTCTGTTCAATTCAAATTCCTTAAAAACCTTTTTAAATAAATAAACCGATGGGGCAGAACAACAGCTATCTCAACTATTTATTAGTAATTGTGGTTTTTGCTGATAGGTTTTCCATAAAAACTCGCCAAAGATGGTGTTGGCCCAGGCAAACCAGCTGCGTGTAAAATTGGCAGGGTTGTCCTGGTTAAAAGATTCGTGCATAAAACCGGTTCCTGCGTGGGTGGTTTTCAGCATTTGGACACAATGCTTTATCTCCGCATCATCTGTACTGGTTAATCCCCGGGCAATAATACTAAGTGGCCAAACCATGCCATCTTTACCAACATGCGGTCCGCCAATGCCTTCTGCCGCTGTTCCTTTATAAAAATAGGGGTTGCTGTTGGAAAGTACAAACTTACGCGTGTTCTGATAGATTGGATCGGTTAAGGGAACGGCATCGAGATAAGGCAAAGCCAGCAAACTCGGAATGTTGGCGTCGTCCATTAAATTATGGTTGCCAAAACCGTCCGCCTCAAAAGCGTAAATTTTTCCGAACTGCGGATGTGTTACGATGGCATGTTTTTGCAAAGCCTGTTCCACTTCTGTTGCCAGGGTCCTTAAATCCGATGTTAATTTTTCATCCTTAAAAACAGCATTTACCATTTCGGCCGCTTGTTTTAAGCTGATGACGGCAAAGAAATTAGACGGAATGAGGTACGGGAAAATCGTGGCATCATCGCTCGGGCGGAACATGGAGCAGATCAGTCCGGTTGGTCTTACCGGGAAACCGTAGCCGCCCATCGGCAATGTATCCGTTGGGTTTTGGGTTGAACGCTGGAAATGATAAGGCCCGCGGTTGTTTTTGCGTTGCTGTTCGCGAAAGGTTTTCAGGATCAGCCCGACCGCCCTTTTCCATTCATCCCCAAAAGGTTTGGTATCGCCGGTTTCTTTCCAGTAACGGTGCGCCAAACGGATGGTATAACAAAGCGAATCTATTTCCCATTTCCGTTCGTGGATGCCGGGTTTCATATCCGTGTGGTCGGTTTTCCACTCGCTGATCTTACTGTCGTCTTTATAAAAAGCGTTGGCATAGGGGTCTTCCAGAACACAATGCGCCTGCCGGTTAATTACGCCTGCGATCAATTGCCGCAGCTTTTCGTCTTTTTTAATGAAAGGCAAGTACGGCCAAACCTGTGCGCAGCTATCGCGCAGCCACATCGCATCAATATCGCCGGTGATCACATATGTATCTGGCTTTGCTTCTTTTACCGCATAAAAAACAGTGGTATCGAGCGTATTGGGGAAACAGTTTTCAAAAAGCCAGCCCAGTTCTTTGTCTTTTACTTTAGATTTGAATTGGATAATGGCATCTTCTACTGCTTTACTTGTAAAATTTCTTTTTGCCAAAACCGGGCGATGGCTGACGAATTCTTCCGTCGCTGCAAAAGCCGATCTGTTTAAAAATAATCCGCCTGTTAATAAACCGGCCTGTTGTAAAAAAATGCTTCTTTTCATGAGTTTGAGGTATGAGGTTTGGGTATCAGGAATCTAATTTCTTCCATGAACTATCTTCTATTAGCCATCAATATCGAACTGTTCTTAGCTTTCAATCCGATTTTATGTCCTTTTATTCCGTAAAACAAGATAAATAAGTAACACGGAACCAGGATCCAGTAAGCGTTTGTCGGATTGACCACATCAGCCAAACGCCCGTAAGCCAGCGGGATCAACGCGCCGCCGCCTATGGCCATGATCATGAAAGAAGAACCGATCTTGGTAAAACGGCCCAAACCGGCTATAGCCAGCGGCCAAATGGCAGGCCACAACAGCGAATTGGCCAAACCGAGCAGCGCAATAAATAATACAGAAGTATAACCGGTGGTAAAAATAGCAGCCAGCGAAAAAACAACGCCCAACACTGCAGATACTTTTAAAGCTTGTTCCTGCCTGAAGTACTTTGGGATACAAATGATTCCGGTGATATAACCAATAATCATCCCCAGCAAAGTACAGGTGGTAAAGAATTTTGCGGTGGATAAAGGAATACCCTGACTCGCGCCATAACTGATAATGGAATCTCCGGCCAGAACCTCTACACCAACATATAAAAACAAGGTGAACACGCCCAGCAACAAATGCGGAAACTGGAAAATACTGGTTTTATGGGTGTTGGCAGCAGCCACGGTTTCATCTTCGTGGTCGGTATCAATTTCGGGCAAAGTGGAAAAAGAGATCAGAATTGCCAGGATGATCAGAATTACGACAATGACGATGTAAGGTGTAATCACGCGGCTGGCCAGTTCATTTAGTGCCGTTACTTTTTGTAGGGCAGGCATCGTAACTAAACGTGCTTTCAATCCATCTGCATCTTTTAAGGTGATTGCGCCAAGTACAATTGGGGCAATGGCACCTGCAACTTTATTGCAGATACCCATAATACTAATGCGTTTTGCGGCACTTTCTATAGGCCCTAAAATAGTAATGTACGGATTAGAAGCTGTTTGGAGCACCGCTAAACCTGTTCCCTGCACAAATAAACCCAGTAAAAACAGTATGTAAGTACGGTTTAAAGCAGCCGGAATAAAGATGAGCGCCCCAACAGCCATGATAGCCAGGCCAACCGACATACCGTTCTTGAAACCGGTTGTTTTAAGCAGCCATGCCGATGGAATGGCCATTACCAGATAAGAAATATAAAAGGCAAAGGCAACCAGATAAGATTCAAAATTATTGAGTTCGCAGGCCAGCTTTAAATATGGGATCAAAACGGAATTCATCCAGGTTACGAAACCAAAAATGAAAAACAGGGCGCCAATGATCAGGATGGCTTTAGAGCTTTTATCCGGATTTATACCGACACTGGCTTTCGAAGCAGTCTTGCTGGATATATTTGTCATTTTTTTTAGATTAATCTTAGCCTTTTTAAATTTTGTTCAATTTGTTTTAGATGCTTCTTTTATCACCTGAAAAACATTAAAGTTTTTATTTTTTAGTTAATGGCTAATCATGGACAATAGAAAAGCTGAATGCTGAATGCTTATATCTGAATGCTGGTTAATAAACACCAACTTTATGGGCATAAAAGAAGCATCAACGATTTTTCAAAACATACATTTAAACAGGCTTTTACTGTTGCACTAATTTTTAGGTGCTAAAAGAAGCATCAATCCAGTTTGTACCTTACAAAAGCTTCCATCGCTTCGTATTCTGCCATCCCGAGCCTATCGTAAGCGCAGGCCGTTTCGCGGTTACGGTCTTCTGCCCTCACCCAAAATTCGCGTGCGTCATCGCCTGGGAAAACCGGCAGGTCTTTTTGCGACTGGTGTTTGTAAATGGCCAGCCGCTTGCGGATCACTTCCTGCGGGGAAAGCGGAACCGCCATTTCTATTTCATGGGTTTCAAACTCGTGCCATGCACCCCGGTAAAGCCAGATCCAGCAGTTTTCCGTCCAGCCTTCTCCTTTTAAACGTTTTAATGCTTCCACCATAATATTAAAACAGATCTTGTGTGTGCCATGCGGGTCGGCAAAATCGCCGGCAGCAAAGATCTGGTGCGGTTTGATGACACTTAGCAGCCGCATTGTTTTCTGAATATCTTCTTCAAAAGAAACGCTTTTCTGGATTTTTAAACGGTCGTAAAACGGCAGGTCCATAAAATGGATATGGTCATCAGGCACACCGGCAAACCTGGCCCCGGCTATCGCTTCGCCTTTGCGGATCAAGCCTTTTACCGTTTTCAGTTCCTGCGGATCTTCCTGATTGGGGTGTTTGTTCTGGGAGAAATCACGCATGCTGTTGTACAATCCTTCCAGTTGCGTTGCTTCCTGATGCTGGCTTTTGGCGAAGTCGATCGCAAACTCTACAAAACGAAGCGCATCATCGTCCCAAACCGCATTGTTGCCCGAAGTTTGATAAGCCACGTGCACATCATGGCCTTGGTCAACCAAACGGATAAAAGTGCCGCCAACAGAAATCACGTCATCGTCCGGGTGCGGCGAAAACACAATAACCCGTTTTTTTGCCGGTTCGGCACGTTCCGGCCGCTGACTGTCGTCTGCGTTTGGTTTTCCGCCCGGCCAACCGGTGATGGTATGCTGCACCTGGTTAAAAATATCAATGTTGATGTTATAAACCGGCCCTTTCTCGGTGGCCAATTGCGCCATGCCGTGGTTGTTATAGTCTTCTTCAGTTAGTTTTAACACGGGTTTATTTACCGTAGTGGCCAACCAGATCACCGCTTTCTTGATCAGCTTTTCTGTCCACAGGCAATCTTTTACCAGCCAGGGCGTGTTAAAACGGGTAAGCTGGGCGGCGGCTTCTTCATCCAATACAAATTCAACATTTTCCGAAAGTTGCAGGTAAGTGGCCGGCACATCCGAAGAAATTTCGCCTTCCACTGCTTTTTTGATGATCGAAGCTTTTTTATAATTCCAGGCCATCAGGATAATCTCTCGAGCTTTAAAAATCGTTCCGATACCCATCGTAATGGCTTTTACCGGTACATTTTCTTTTCCGCCAAAATCATGGGAAGCATCACGGCGCGTCAGATCATCCAGCGTAACCAACCGCGTACCGGAATTTGGTGCCGAACCCGGCTCATTAAAACCGATGTGGCCGGTACGCCCGATACCCAGTACCTGCAAATCCAATCCGCCATAACCGCTAATCTTTTTTTCGTATTCCAAACAAAAAGCGGCAACATCCTCCTGCCTTAAAGTTCCATCCGGGATGTGTATATTCTCCTTCGGGATGTCGATATGATTGAACAAATTTTCATTCATAAACGTAACATAGCTTTGTGCCGCGTCCGGTTTCATCGGATAATATTCGTCCAGGTTAAAGGTGATCACGTTTGAAAAGCTCAAACCTTCTTCCCGGTGCAACCGAACCAGCTCGGCATAAACCCTGACCGGCGTAGCACCGGTAGCGAGCCCTAAAATGGTTTTCCCGCCTTTTTCATTTTTAGATTTGATCAGGTCGGCTATCCTTTTTGCTACTTGTTTAGAGGCAAAAGAAGCATCCGGATATACCGTTACCGGCAGCTTTTCGTACCGGGTTTCTTCCAACAAATTTAAACGGGCCATAGGTGTTGTTTTGGTTTTAGGTTGATTTAAGTTTATGTTTCGGGCAAATGCTTATTTTATAACAATAAATTTCTCAGGCAAATTCCAGCCGCTTACCGAAAGCTGCGGCATTTGTTCTTTGGTTTTTGGCTGATACTCCAGCACGACTTTTTTCTGTTCCCCAGGCAATACCGAGATATAGTTATCCGAGTAAAAAACCGGTAAAACCCTTTTATGTGTTGCCTGATCAACCAGTGATAAACGGTTAAAAAACGCCAGCGGTGCTTTTGCCGGATTGGTTAAAGTTACTTCAATATTTCCATTAACTGCTTTGCTTGCATCAATTTGCAGTTGCGATGCCTGCATGTTTTGCAAGCCGGAATAATTGCCTTGTGCATCTTTTATCCAGTAAATGTTCTCACTCAACTTATTTTTGTTTTTGTCGAGGATTTGCAGGCAAAGAAACACGCCCTGGTCCTGCGCCCGCCGGTCCACTACTGTTTTTACCGGTAAAAAATCTTTATTGGATGAAGGCTGCACTTCCGCAAAAACCTGTGTTATTAAATTTCCTGTTCCGTTCATGTCAATGGTTTTAACGGTAAGCATCAGGTCGCGTTTAGTTTCAAAAGTATTGTTTACAATAGAAACCATGCCGGTAACCGGATTATACATTGGATGCAGTGGCTCGCTGCCGTTGTGCAAACCGTATAAGCAAGCGTTTGGGTCGAGGTAATAATCGTACATCTGTCCGCGCATAGCAGTCCATGGGTTTTGCGTTTTCCAGATGATCGTCCCCGTGTACCAGCTCCACATATGCGAACTGAAACCTTCCATCAAAGCACGATACTGGTCGTAATTCACCAATTGTGCTTTGTCGGCAAAATCTTTAACATCTTTTACTTTCCCGTAAGGATCAATAAAAGCATCATAAGCTATGTATTTATGATAATCCCAAACGGAATCCACTTTGCCGGTTTTATTTTGAGTTGAATATTGCGGTGCGACCAGATTTTTTTCGGGGATGAAACGTTGCAGTGATTCATAATCATTTAAACCGACCGAACCGATCTCTGAGTTAAAAGGATAGGTTTTTTGCTGCCAAAAAGAAGCAATGTCCTGAATGCCATAAGGCCCGTCGCCGTTTCCGCCCAGAGTATTGAGCGACATTTGATCTGAATTGGAATAATCTGTAAACCAGCGTGTGCCATCTAACTTTGGCAGAATAGTATCCCGGACAGCAAGCAAAATATCTTCCGGGGGCATGATCTCATTTCCACCGCACCAAATAGCCAGCGAAGGATGATTGCGCACCATCTTCACCTGGTCGGCTATTGATTTTAAATACAACTGATGATCATCCGGATATTTGCGCCTCGTCCACTGGTCATCGGCTTTCATCGGATCCAACCATTTGCCATTTGCATCACCCGAGATCCAGAAATCCTGAAAAACCAACAGGCCATATTTGTCGCAGGCCTGGTAAAATTCCGGCCTTTCTACCAAAGCACCGCCCCAAATACGGATCAGGTTTAGGTTCATATCGCGGTGAAAATGAACTTCTGCATCATAACGCGCATCCGAAAAACGAAGCATGGCATCCGAAATAATCCAATTACCGCCTTTAATAAACACTTTTTGCCCGTTTACTTCTACCTGGCGGCTATGCGTTTCGGCATTCCAACTGGTTGTAATTTCCCTTATCCCAACGGATACGTTTTCCTGGTCGGAAAGCTGGTTTCCGGCCGTAAAAAACTGCATTTTTAAATGATATAAGTTTTGTGGACCGTAACCGTTGGGCCACCATAACTTTGGATTTTTTAAGCTGAGATTGGCAAGCGAAACTTCCTGCGTGGTGTTAGGCTGAAGCGTTATGTTTTTGGAAACCTTGTTACCATCCAGTACATACTGCAATACGCCTTTTACGGCATGATCTGTCGGGTTTTGCAGTTCTGCGGATGCCTTGATAATGACAGGCTGCTGTACGCCTGCAACTTTTCGTATTCCCGGAACTATGGTGATCACGTGCGGGTTCAGGATATTGATCTCTCCTGTTCTTTCGATGGTTACTTTATCCCAAATGCCTGTGTTCCGGTCGCGCACTGGTTGAATCCAATCCCAGCCAGCGGTATATTGTAAGCCTACACCTTTCGCAATCCGTCCATCGCCTCCCTGCCCGCCGTTCGGGTTGCCCACTTGGTCCGGCGGATAAACCAACACTGCCAGCCGGTTCTTACCATTTTTATTAATAAAGGAAGTAATGTTGTACGACTGCCGTAAAAACATGCCAACATGTGTTTTCGGGTTTACTTTTTTGCCGTTTAAAAAAATTTCGCAACTGTAATTTACACCACGGAAGTTTAAGTAAACCTGGTGGCCGTTCTGTGGTACGGCTTCTTCAAAATCCCTGACAAACCAATAGGTGTACTCATCGCGGCCGGTTTGATAGATGTCTTTGATGCGCTCGTTGTTCATCCCGTAAAAAGGATCGGGCACTTTTTGATTGTTTAAAAGTGTGGTCAAAACTGTTCCGGGAACGGTAGCGGGAATCCAATTATTGGTAGGATAATTGTTTTGAGATAAAGCAATCCCGTTTTCTTTTACTTCCGCAAGCTGTGCACATTTCCAACCTGAATTTAATTCGTAAATAGTTTGTGCCCGAGCTATCTGTATCAAAAAAACAGTGATAAAAGAAGTAATGGCAAATGCTTTAAAATACCTCAGCTTTAACGTCTTTTGTGAAATTTTAAGCTTTGAGCAGCAGATCGAGTTTTGCAAAATATTTTGATTGTAATGAATGTAAAGTTTTGTTTTAACATTATGCTTCTTTTAGCACTATAATTTTAGTGCCCAAAGAAAGGATCAACGCTATCCTTTCCACATAATTTTTCTTGCTCAACCATCAGGTTGAGCAAGTTTAACCATTTATATCAAAAGCCCTTCTAAAGCCATCATTTTATCTTCGAGTTTTTTTCCAAAATTTTCGACTACCAAAGCTGCGCCGCCGATTAGTTGTGCTTTAGTATTTAAATTGGAAATAATCAATTCTGTATGATGTGTAAGCATCGGAATGCAATGTTCATTTATGGCCTGCTGAATTGGTGACAGCCATAATTTACCCACAATACTTCCTTTACCACTTAAAACTATAGCTGCCGGGTTCATCAGGTGGATGAGTATGGCCAAACCTTCGCCTACATGATAGGCCGCTTCTGAAATCAGTTTTACAGAAAACCTGTCTCCTTTAATCGCTTCGGCAATAATGATATCTGCATTAATATCTTTGTAATTAGACAGGCTGGTAGTTTGTCCTTGCTTTATGCCTTGTTTAGCGGTTGCGGTTACAGCAATTAAGGAAGCTTCTGTTTCTAAACAGCCATGTTTGCCGCAATTGCAAAGCCTGCCGTTTTTAAAAAGTGGTATATGACTGAATTCTCCGGCCAGGCCATTATTGCCCCTGAAAATCTTACCATTCAGGATCATACCCAAGCCGATCCCCCAGCCCAGGTTCAGCACCATCACATTTTTGATATTTGCCGCTACGCCAAACTTTTGCTCTGCCAGGGCAATGGCCGTAGAATCGTTATCTAAAAAAACCGGGATCAAAATGTTTTGTTGAATATATTCTACCAGCGTTTGGCCCTCGGTTTTTAAAAAAGTGTAATTAACGCCTTTTTTAGTATCCACAAACCCCGGCATGGTTATTCCTATTCCCAATATATTAGCTTGAGGAATATTGGAGTCTTTTATAAAATGTTTTAAATAATCAACAAAGGCTTCTGCCTGCAAAAGATATATGTCAAATTCATAGCTCGCCACTTTGCTTACAAAATTATTGTTCATGTCCACTACTACCATCTGTGCCGAATACTGGTTCATCGCAACAGACAGTAGATAATGCGTGTTTGGAACAAGGGAATAATTGAGTGGCTTGCGTCCGCCGCTGGAATTGGCAAAGCCCTTTTCTGCTACATAACCTTCTTTGATCAGTTCATTTAATACCTTAATAACATGCGGGATACTTTTGCCGGTATAATTGCTGATGTCGGCACTTGTTAGCACTTTATTATAGTATAAACATTTTATGGTTTCACTGTAATTAATAAGAAAATCAATTTTAGGACTGGACATTTTCAGGTTCAATGTTTTACATATTTAGAATATTTATCTGACAAATAGAAAACTTTTTAAAAATTTAAAAAAGTAGTGGGAAGTTTAAAATATTATTTATTACTTAGGCGTGCCATTTAATTAACGATCAGTTAATGTATGATCGATGTAAAAGACCAATATTACAAGTTAAAAAATTTTGAATACATACAATCAGGCGATAACACAGGACAGGATTTATTTTACTTAGCACTTGTTTAAATTTATATAGAATAATTTATATGCTTCTTTTATCAATATAAATTCTGTATCTAAATTTTATGTTGATAAAAGAAGTATTGAATTTTGATGTTTTTTAGGTGATAAAAGAAGTATAAAAAATAAGCTGACAGAAATTTAAACAGGCTCGAAGTTTAAAATTTAGCTGCGGTATGAATGGTAAAAGGCAGGTAAATACGCTAACATAAGCACTGTTGATTCTTTAAAAAGAATAACTTTTATATACAATAATAAACCTTGACAGCCATGTGGTTTAGCATGGCCTTAATTTTTTACCTTACTTAATATGAATTAAAATGAAAAAACTATTACTTATTTTTTTGACAGTCCTGGGATGCTTTCAGGGATATGCTCAAAACCGAAAAACCGTTAACGGTACAGTAAAAGATGCCCAAGGGCAATCCCTTCCCGGCGTTAGTGTGATTGAAGTTAATGGAAAAAATGGTGTTTCTACCTCTCCGGATGGCACTTATCACATTTCCGTAGGTGCCAATACTACACTACGCTTTTCTTTTATCGGCTTTAAAACACAAGAAATACTTGTAGGCGACAAAACCACAATTAACGTTACTATGGCCGAAAATGGGCAAGCGTTAAAGGAAATAACAATCACTACAGCTTTGGGTATCAATAAAGCCGACAAAAATCTGGGTTATTCTGCCACAACAGTAAAAGGCGAAGATATTACCCGAACCAATACAGTTAATCCTATTACCGGTTTACAAGGTAAAGTTGCAGGTGTAAACATTAATGTGATGAGTGCTGCAGGTATTCAAACTTCGCCTTTTATCCAGATCAGGGGTGCAAAGGTTTTGGGTTCAAGCCCTGGCCAGGCCAACAATCAACCCATATTTGTAATAGATGGCAATGTGCTTCAAAACAATATTGTAAATGCAGATGACACGGATAGCGGTTCCCAATTAAAAAACTTAAACCCGGATGATTATGAATCTATTACGGTATTAAAAGGTGCAGCAGCCACTTCACTTTATGGTTCACGCGGGTTAAACGGTGCGATTGTGATCACCACAAAAAGAGGAAGATCCGGCCAGGGTTTGGGTATTGAATTCGGTTCAACTTATCAAACATCTAATATTTACAAAAGCCCGATGGCTTTTCAAAATGTTTACGGCCAGGGCAGTGCATTAACCCGGGAAGGAAATTTTGCACCCGATGGTTCGCAGGCAAATACGGTAGGTAGCTGGGGGCCGGTAATGGATGGTAGTTTACACCCGGTAATTTATGATCATTCCAGAAAAGCACCTTATTCGCCGCAACCAGACAACTGGAAAATCTTTTATCAGAATGGGAATTATGTAAACAACAACTTGGCTTTAAGCGGTGCAAACGACAAGTTCAATTATCGTTTCTCTTACTCCAATAACTCAAGCGATGGAATATTACCAAACAATAGCTTGAAAAGAAATGCTTTTGCTATTAAAGTTGGCGGAGAATTAAACAAAGTATTTTCTACCGAAATCGGGATCAACTATGCAAACACAGTAACGTCCAACTATTATAACCAGGGAAGATATGCTTACCAGGGCGGATCAAATTTAGCTTTCAACACTTATTATTTACCCCGGAATTTAAATTATAATGATTGGAAAGCCACTTACCGGAATGCTGACAACTCGATCAATAGCGCAGGTGTTTTTGGTAACTTAAACAGTGTAACGTCTGCATTCTCTGTTATTGATAAAAACCACTTCAGCAATAATGAAAATTCTTTCCTGGGTTATGCACAATTAAAGGCACAGGTAGCACCTTGGTTAGATTTATCCGGACGGGCAAATGTTAACTTCCAGAAAGCTTTTCAGGAAACTGAAAACTATGGCAACGATAAGAATAATGCAGGTGGTTCTTATGCTTCCGGTGGTATTTATTCTACCGATTACACTTTGTTGTTTATGGCACATGCAGCTAAAAAAGTGTTGAACAATGATTTAAACATTGATTTCAGGATCATCAATGAAATCTACGGAAATGGCCTGGCAGAAAGATGGGGCGCAAGCACCAATGGAGGTTTGGCCGTGCCAAATCAGTTCTTTCTGGCAAATTCTTTTAATACGCTTACTAATAATTACTATTATAATTACAATATACCTCCATACAATGATTCACCCGGTGCACAAAAACCATCTATGCGCACTATTGGTTTAGGCGGAGATTTAACCTTGAATTATAAAGAATATTTAAACCTCGAAATAACCGGACGTAACGATTGGTTATCTACCTTAACCTATCCAAGCAATGTGCCGGGAGCCAATAATTATTCTGTATTTTATCCGTCTGTAAATGCATCGTACTCCTTTTATGACCATTTAAAAACATCCATGCCAGCCTGGTTATCAAGCGGAAGGCTGAGGGCTTCATTGGCTTATGTGGGCAATGCAGGCGTTGCAGGCCCGTATGCCACAGGAATTGGTTATGCACCAAGTACAATTATCAATCAAAACAACCAATCGGTAGGTAGTGCCACCCAGGTGAATGCAGACGTGAGGCAAAACCTCAATTTAAAACCTCAAAAGCAGCGTTCTATAGAGTTGGGCACTAATTTTGGATTGTTTAAAGAATTGGTGAATGTTGATTTTACCTATTATAAAACCAACACCTTTAACCAGTTACTGTATGTACCGGGCGTAATTGAAACCGGTTACAGCAGAAATTTCCTGAATGCGGGCAATATTCAGAATCAAGGTATAGAACTATTGGTTAACGTTACCCCGATCCGCAGTAAAGACTGGAACCTGAACTTTGCTGTGAACATGGCACATAATAAAAGTAAAATTATTGAATTCGGAAGCGGCATAAAGGAATGGGAACTAAGCGGTGGTTATGACGGAGCAAATGTTTACGCCTATGAAGGCGGCGCTTTTGGTGTATTGACATCAGAAACGGGGGCATCTTCAAAAATTGACCCTAAAACAGGCTTACCTGTTATACAGGTTGGCAGCCGCCTAACCAACACCAATCCGGCGGTGAAATTTGATATGCAGGATTACAATCTGGTCAATCCGGATTATTCGGATGCACAAAAAAGGATCAATATAGGCAAGGTAGAACCTAATTTGGTTGGTGGGATCAGTACAACTTTGCGCTACAAAAATTTCAGCCTTTTTACGCAAGTTGATGGCCGCTTTGGAGGCGATGTTTATTCCGAAGCTTACGGTTACGCAACCGGACAGGGAACAACACTAAATTCTCTACAGTTCCGCGATCAGGCACATGGAGGGGTAGCGCGTATTGATTCTTACACCGGCCAAACCAGGTATGACGGGGTAATACCGAATGCGGTTTTTGATGCAGGCCAAACAAGCCCGCTTAAACCAGGTGTCAGCATTGCCGGTATGACTTTTAGGGATGCGTACAATCAAGGTTTGGTTGAGCCTTGGAAAGCTTCCCTGTATTACAATACCTTTTATGGTTATGCAACAAATCTCAATGCAAACGAATCGGTATCTAAAAACTCCTGGATAATGCTGCGGGAAATTAGCTTAGGTTACAGATTGCCAGCACCGCTAATCAATAAAATCGGTTTGAAAGGTGCCCGCTTAAGTGTATCGGCCCGTAATATTGCTTACTTATACAAAACCCTGAGCGGCGACCAAAACCCTGAATCCCTCCAAAGTAATGACCCTTTCAGGCCTTATATAACCGGCGGTGTCCCTTTCTACAGGAACTATTCTGTGAGTTTAAATATTTCATTATAGTATTAAGATTTTATAAAGATGAAAAAGACAAATAAATATTTTCTTGGATTGATGGCAGTAGCCCTGCTGAGCCAATCTTGTAAAAAACAACTGATAGATATTAATACCAATCCTAAAACGTTAAGTGATGCCAATCCTGAGTTTTTGTTTACAGGCGCTACGGTAGATTTTAACCTGGCTTCCCGCAACAATACTTCCCAGAAATACGGCTCTACAATGACTTATATGCAATATGTTGTTCCGGATGGCGCAGATGCAACTGCGCTGGCATCCACTTACTGGGATCCTACAAAATCTATCGGGCCTAATCCCAGCTTCCCTTATTACAACGATTATTTTAACGGAACCGGAAGGGATATGCACCGTATTATTGACAAGATCAACTCCTTGCCGGAAGGACAAATGGCAACTTATCAGGGATTAAAAGCAATTTGTTCGATTGTTGATACTTATCAGGCTTGGAAAGTGGTGGATATTTTTGGGGCACTTCCATATAACCAGGCCTTTAATGGTGTTCAGTATGCGCTACCTGCTTACGATTTTGACTATACTTTATACAAAGTGTTTGATCAGAAATTAAAAGATGCAGCTACGTTATTAAAAAGCAACACAGCACAAATTGCCATCAGCAACCAAGACCTTTTTTATAGTGGTGATTATGGAAAGTGGCTGTCTTTTGCCAATACGCTGCGTATCAAAATTGCACAACGTTATGAAAAACGGGACCCTGCACAATTAACAAACGTTTTAACAGACATAGCTAATAACTTTGCCGGAAATATCATTTCTTCCAATGATGGTTCTTTTGGATACAACCAAACCCGCGATTGGAACAATAATGTGGATGATATCAATGTGATTTTGTTTGCTTACAATGCCGCTTATCCTTTTGTAGAATTTCTAAAATCAACAAACGATCCGAGATTATCTTTTATGGTCCGTCAAAATGATTTCGGGACAAACTATAAAAATTATGTAACCGTGAAACAAAACGGCAATGCCGCAACCCAGGCAGCTTTGTTGCAACCTGAGAATGATGTGACAAACCCAAACAACCGTTATTGGGGCAAACATGCTTTTCCTGCTTCGGCCAATACAAGCTTTGGTTCTACCGGAGGCGACCGTTTTAAAACTTTTACCGTTTCAGGTGCTTCAGGAACACAAACTTTAGGGTTTTTATCTGCTATCCAAAGCCGGTTGTTTATTAAAAACGGAGGTTTTGGCGGTTTTGATGCCAGGTCTTCCAAAGATTTAATGCACGACGATGAATCTTATGTGGATGGCAGCACCATCAAAATGAGGACACCTTATTTAACGTATGCCGAAACTTGTTTTATGATGGCAGAAATTGCAGAAAAAGGCAGCAATGGTTTGGGTAAATCTGCAGTTCAGTGGTTTAATCTGGGCGTACAAGCATCCTTTGATCAATATAAAGCCATGGCTACTGCTGCCAATGTACCCAACGCGGCAGCAATAACAATCGGCAATTTTGCAAGTACGCTTCCTTACAAAGGTTTGCCAAGTATTTACTCCCAGGCTTGGGTTAACTTTTTAACAGAACCTGACGAAGCTTGGGCAATGTGGAAACGTACCGGTTATCCTCAATTTGAAGATGTACGTGCCGGCCAGCCAAATAGAATTGGTGATGGTTCAACCATCGCTTATCTTGAAAGTTTATGGGACGGAAGGCAAAACCTTTTAATTCCACGCAGAAATTCGTTAGACTTAAGCACTGGCTCCAACCAAAACTCGGCTAATTATAACACTGCTATCAAAGCTATGATGGCTAAAGATCCGGCTTATGGCATTACTGCCCAGGATACCAAAGGCAGAATCTGGTGGGATGCAAAGTAAAATTTGTTTGATCTAAACCGGGAAAAGACGAAGCTTGTTCAATTTACAAGCCTCATCTTTTTTTTTAATAAATTTGTTTAGATTCTGTCTTTCTGTTTTTTATACTTCTTTTATCACTATAAAAACTTACACTTTCTATAATCATTCCGTTTATAGCCAATAGAAAGATGCTGAAATGTGAAAGCTAAATGCTGATACTTGAAAGCCAACTTACAAACACAAGTTTTATAGTGATAAAAGAAGTATTACAATCAATCCGGAGGATATTGAAATAATAGATTTGTAAAAGGATCAGAACAAGCCTAAACAGTGATTTAATTGGAAGCGGTTTAATCAAACCATCATGCTTCTTTTATGCCATAAAAACTGGTGTTCTGAGATTTACTTCAACCAAAACCTTCAGCAATCTGAACCAACTCTTTTACCAGGTTTGGCTCTGTTTGCCCTACAAAAAATTCCTCTTTTAAATCACCGGTCCTTACATCTGTAAAAAGCATTTCACTTTTAAAAGTATTTTTTGCTGAAGTATGAAATTCAGAAGCGCCGGTAACTTGGATCAGTTGTTTTAGATTATCCGTACGAATGCCTGCGCCCGGCATGATAATAATCCTGTCTTTTGCTTGTACAACTAATTTTGAAATAAGCGATGCCCCTTTTATTGCATTAATTTCCATGCCTGAAGTTAGAATTCGTTCAAATCCCATTTCGATAATGTCTTCCAAAGCTTGAAAAGGATCTTTACAGCGGTCAAAAGCGCGATGAAAAGTGATGCCCATGCTGCCTGCTGCCTCCTTCAGTTCGAGGCAGCGTTCTTTGTCGATCTGGCCGTCTTGCTGTAAGATACCAAAAACAACGCCGTCGCAGCCCAACTCCCTGCATTGCTCAATATCCATTTTCATGATTTCAAATTCTAAATCCAAATACAAGAAATCTCCGCCTCGTGGCCGGATGATCGGATACAATTTGATGTCGAGGTATTTTCGTGCCAGCGCAATCTGTGCATAGGAAGGCGTGGTGCCGCCTTCTTTCAAATTATCACATAATTCTATACGGTAAGCACCGCCTTCCTGCGCAGCTAAAGCAGAAGTAAGCGAACCGGCACAGATCTCTATCAGGATCATTTTGCTAAAAAATGCTTTTGCCTTTGATCAGTAAATCCTGCTTTTCCGCATTACAAACGGCAAAAGAAAAGCCTTTTTGTATCGCATAGGCACCATATTCCCCTTTTTTGTTGATGGCGAGAAAACCCACCTGCAAAGTTTTTGCCTGTTCTGGTTTTTTTCTAATGATCCGATTGACCGCTTCTTTACAGGCATCTTCGGGTTTGTAGCCCTGGCGCATCAATTCGACCACTAGAAAGCTCCCTACATTCCGGATCACTTCTTCGCCTACGCCTGTTGAGGTTGCCCCGCCAACTTCATTATCTACAAAAAGCCCTGCGCCAATGATCGGACTATCGCCAACCCTTCCATGCAGTTTAAACGCCATGCCGCTGGTGGTGCAGGCGCCCGAAATATTTCCGGCCGCATCCAAAGCAAGCATGCCAATGGTATCGTGGTTGTATTGATTGCCCGGAAGTTTTTGTGGAGGAAAACTTTTGTTCTCGATGTTGATTTCGGGATGGTACCTGGAAGTTTTAAGCCATTCTTTCCACGCTTTCTCCGAATCCGGGTTTAACAAAATTTTCTTTTTAAAACCGTTTTCAAGCGCAAATTGCGTTGCGCCTTCGCCCACAAGCAACACGTGCGGTGTTTTTTCCATCACCATCCGGGCCACCGCAATCGGATGATCGATGTATTCCATTGCGGCCACGCCACCGCAATTACCTTTTTCATCCATAATACAGGCATCTAAAGTAACATGCCCATCACGGTCGGGATAACCCGAAGCGCCAACCGTATGGTTTTTGGGGTCAGCTTCCGGAACCCTCACGCCTGCTTCCACGGCATCCAAAGCCCGGCCGCCGGCAGAAAGGATTTTCCAGGCCGCCTGATTGGCCGGTATGCCAAAATCCCAGGTAGAAATAACGATAGGATAATTGGCAGCCGATGCTTCTTTTACCGCACTTTTTCCAAAAACTTTGACCCCTAATACCATCCCGGAAGCACCCAGCGTACTGGTCAATAAAAATTTACGGCGGTTGAGCATGATCTGAATGATTTTATCTTTTAAAAGAAGTTTGAAGATAATGTTTTCATTAAGAAAATGAGTTGCGGCTGAAAAATTAACCAACTAAGTTTGTTTAAAAAACGCCCCGGCAGATTTTTAAGGAACAGCCTTTTGGTATCAGCTTCAGCCCTTGTTCATACGAAGTTTGAGATCAGATCTTAGTAATTACCAGTTCCTGTGATACAATTGTGAAAATAAACAGGTTAAACAGCGTGTCGGCAATCCACAAATCAGAAGGTTACCGGCATTCTGAGGATTTCGGATTTGATACGAATTAAAGTTGCCGCAAATACCAATTTAATAGTTTTAATTAATAATGGCGCTTTATCCGCCTGACCTTACTCTTAGCAATAGGTTACCTGGTGGTTTCATCCGTCTTTCTGTAAGCCCAGCCAAATATCAGGGGGAATACCCAAAGGCTAAAAACCATGGCGCAAAGGATACCGCCTATTACTACCCTTGCCAGGGGCCTCGAACTTTCAGACCCGATCCCGTGTGAGACCGCTGCCGGGAATAAACCTATTGCTGCCATTAGTGCAGTCATCATGACCGGCCGGATCCGGGAGTTTACGCCGAGTTTTAGGGAAGTGTACAGGGATTGGTGCTGGCCCTGGAATTTTTCAATGTTCAGTTTAAACACCGTGATGAGCAATACGCCGTCCTGGATACAGATACCGAACAGGGCAATAAACCCTATACCGGCAGAAATACTGAAATTCGTCCCGGTGATTAGCAAGGCAAGTATGCCGCCCACAATGGCAAAAGGCACGTTCAGAAACACCAATGCGGCATCTTTTAAATCGCCAAACATGATAAAAAGCAGGAAGAAGATGAGTGCCAGACTTATGGGCACTACTTGTGTAAGGCGTTTTTCTGCCCGTTGCTGGTTTTCAAAATCACCCTGCCAGGCCAGGTGATAGCCACGTTTTACTTTGACACTGGCATTTACTTTTTGCTGTGCCTCGGCAATTGTACTGCCCATGTCCCTGCCGCGTACTGAAAATTTGAGTGTTGCATAACGTTCGTTTGCGTCCCTAAAAATCAGGCACGGGCCTGTTTTTTGGGTAATTGTTGCTATTTCCCTGATGGGCACTTTTGCCCCGCTTAGTGTAGGCACCTGCAGGTTCCCAATATCTTCGGGCGTTTTTCTAAAGGCTTCGGGGAAACGTATTCTGATGTCAAACGTCCTTACGCCTTCGTACAAAGTAGAAGCTGCCGTGCCGCCAATGGCCATGGATATCACAGAATTGGCGTCTGCAGTGGCTACGCCGTACTGCGCCATTTTCTGCTGGTCCAGTTGAATGTCCAGCTCTGGCAGGCCAATGCTTTTCAACACGCCCAAATCTTCAATACCCTTAACCCCTTTTAGCACCTTATATACTTCGTTTACTTTACCTTCTGTATAGTTTAACGAATCGCCATATACTTTTACGACGATAGAGCCCTTGACGCCCGAAACGGCTTCTTCCACGTTGTCACTGATGGGCTGTGAAAAGTTAAGGTCGGTACCGGGGAGTTTGGCCAGTTTTACGTTCATCTGGTTGATGAGTTCCTCTTTGGTGATTTTTGGTTTCCAGTCGTCCTCCGGATACATGATTACATCAAATTCGTTGTTGTAAAAACCGGCCACGTCTGTGCCGTTGTCCGGGCGGCCGGTTTGTGACGCAGCATATTGTACCTGCGGAAAGGACATCAATATCTTACGGACCTGTTTTGATGTTTCCACGGATTTATCCAGGGAAACGCTGTACGGCAATTGTACCCTCAGCCAAATAGAGCCTTCATTTAACTCCGGTAAAAACTCGCTGCCCAAAAAATTGAAGGAATATAAGCCTACTGCCATTGCAATCAGAGATACGATCACCACCGTTTTTTTATAGCTAAAAGAAGTAGTAAACCCAAAAAGCATAAAGCGTGTAAGGTAATGTACAAACGGGTTGTGCTTTTCGTGCACGTTCTTTTTTAGAAGGAGGCTGATCAATACCGGAACCAGGGTAAGCGTGGTGATCAATGCGCCGAGCAAAGCGAACCCCAGGGTGAAAGCAAGCGGGGAAAACAGTTTGCCCTCCACTTTTTGAAAGGCAAACACCGGGAGTAGACCGGTAATGATGATCAGTTTGGCAAAAAAGATGGCCTTGCCCAGGGTAGCGCCATTGTTCCTGATCAGGCCCAGCTTGATTTTTTTGTTGAACCGATCCATCCCCATCCGTGTGGCTTCATGGTCCAATATAACGAACATTCCCTCCACCATTACCACCGCCCCGTCTATAATGATCCCAAAATCAACCGCACCTAACGACAGCAGGTTTGCAGACATTCCCATCAGATGAAGGCAGATAAACGCAAACAACAGCGCCATGGGGATAATGATGGAAACAATCAATGTGGTACGCCAGTTGAACATAAATATGGACACCAAAAAGGTCACCAGCAGAATACCTTCAATCAAATTGTGCAATACGGTATGCGTGGCAAAACCTATCAGGTTCGACCGGTCATAATAAGGTACGATTTTGGTGTCGGCGGGCAAGACTTCGTTGTTCAGCTTATTGATTTCGTCTTTAAGGGCAGCCAGGACTATAGTGGGGTTTTCACCTTTTCTCATTACAATAATTGCCTCAACCGCATCTTCATCGTCAACCACGTTTCTTTTGCCGTTTTTATCAATTACCGCATCGCTTCTGCCTACCCATCCAAGGCGTGGCAAATTTGATATGGAAACAGTTGCCACATCATTTACTATTACAGGCACGCCATTGTTGTTGCTTACTACAATTTTTTTGATCTGGTTAATATCCTGCAGCAAACCCAAGCCTCTAACAGCAAAAGCCTGATTGTTTTGGATGATCATGTCGCCGCCTACATTAATGTTCGTTTTTTGTACAGCGGCAAACACATCTAAAGGCGTAATGCCCAACGTGGCAAGTTTGCCGGGATCGACGGTTATTTCATAGGCTTTTGTTTTGCCGCCGAAACTGTTGATGTCGCCTATCCCCTGGATGGCCCTTAAACGCCTGTCGATCACCCAGTCCTGTATGGTTTTTAACTCCCTTACATCCCTAATGGAACTTTTAAGGGTGTACCTGAATATTTCGCCGGTTGGGCCAATAGGCGGCTGTACAGAAGGGGTAATGCCAGTGGGCAAAGTAGCATTGGTCAATAAATTGTACACTTGCTGCCTGGCCTCCTGGTCTAACACATTGTCCTCAAAGATCACCTTTACATAGCTCAGGCCGAATATGGTGGACGAACGAAGGCTGGCTTTCTTTTGAACCGGGTTTAAAGCTATCTCTATGGGTATGGTCACCAGTTTTTCAACTTCCTCCGCGCTTTGGCCGGGCCATTGCGTAATAATGTCGACCTCCGTATTGGTCACGTCAGGGAAAGCTTCAATAGGCATCTGCGAAAAGGTATATATGCCCGTGACCACCAATGCGGCGGCAAGAAATATAATGAGGTATTTGTTTTTTAATGAAAAACCAATGATACCCCTGAGGACTTTGATCATTTCTTTATAGCTGAATATAAATGATTAGCTGTTTAACGAGCCATAAATAAGCAAGGCATTTGACCCGATCACCCTTTCGCCCGGCGAAAGGCCGCTTTTAATGTATGCAGTGCTTCCATTGATGCTGATGACCTCTACCGGCCTGATCTGCACGTCTTTTTCCCCTTTTACAGTAATCACATAATACTGGCTGTGGTCAAAAACAAGCGCTTTGCTGGAAACGGCAATGCCCTGTTTGTTTTCGTTGTTGTTTAAGCTGACGGTGGCAAACATCCCGGGCTTTAATAAATATCCGGGATTGTTTAAGACAACCCTCATTTTCATTACTTTGGAAGTAGGGTCCAAAACATTCATCAACTCGTTTACTTTACCTTTAAAAACCTTGTCCGGATAGGAAATCAGGCTGACTTCAACCTGGTCCCCCTGCTTCACTTTGGCAATGTTCTCTTCATAGACATTGGCCTGCACCCATACGTTTTTAAGGTTGGATATGGTCAAAAGCCCGGTATTGTTGTCCGTGCGGATGCTCATGCCATTGTTTACGTTCTTTTGCACGATAAAACCTTCAATGGGCGCTTTAATTAAATATTCCCCGTTTTTATTGTTGCCGTTGATACTTAAAATTTGCTGTGCCGCTGTTTTAGCGGCTACCGCCTGTTCGTAGGCAACTTCTGCGTTTGTGATATCGACCTGTGATGCCAGGCCGCTTTTATACAGCTCCTTTTGTTGAGACAGCTGCCTTGATGTCAACCGTACAGCAGCTTCTGTATTTATCAACGACGAGTTGTAATTGGCAACTTCGGCACTTTTGATGACACCTAATACCTGGCCCTGGTGCACATAATCCCCGGGCATGACACTAATGTTTTGCACATTACCGCTTACCAGTGGAAAAACACTGACCACATTGTTGGTGTTAAAATCTACCGTGCCGTTAAATTTCAGGGCATCCGTGATCTCCGATGTTTTTACGGTATCGATCACCATTGTCTTCATCAGGGAATCGGGAACCACGTAAGGCGTCCTGACATCGGCAGCGGTTTCTTTTGATTTACAAGAGAACAGGTTTAACAACATATAACATGCTGTTAATGTACTTATGCTGTTCTTAACGGTCCTTTTCTTCATGAAAATATTTATAGAAAAAACAATGGTTGGTTATTGATTAAAGAATGGCGTACCGGTAACAAAGTTAAGTTGCTCTAAAGAAGTGACACGGCTGAGTTGGATATTGTTCAATTGTATCACTGTTACTTTATAGGAATCGTAAAAATTCAGGAACTCTATTAAACCGATATTTCTTTTCTCGTAGTTTTTGAACACTTCCTGTATCAAATGCATAAAATCATTTCTGAATTGGGGGTCAAAGCTGTTATATGCCCTTTCATACTCAAGTGCCACTTTGTAATTCACGGCAACATCGCTCTCCACCTGGTTTTGCTGGTTTTGCAATTGAATTTTGCTTTGATCAATGGCTATTTTAGCTTGTTTTATAGCTCCTTGGTTGCGGTTGAAAAAGGGCAAAGGAAAGCCAATGCCAATTCCTGAGTAATCCTTGATATAACTGGCCTGTTTGTCATAATTGACGCCTACAGAAACATCAGGCACTGCCAATGCCCTTTGCAGGCTTAAGTTTACAGTGTTGTAATCTAAAGTTGATTTTGCAAGTTTTAAGTCGTTGCGGTTGTTGTAGGCCGAGTCTATCAGTTTTTGGTAGGGCACGGCCGATACGGCTTCTTTGCCGTCCGATCCGACATCGTACTGCGGCACTATGTAAGCATCTGGGTTTGCCCTTATCAGGAATTTAAGCTGTCGTTCGGTGGTGTCAATGCCCACGTTCAAATTTGTGAGTTCCGATTGCAGGGAATACAACTGGGACTGGATACGCAAAACCTCTTTTTCTGCAATGTTGCCTTTTGCGTATTGCTCTTTATAGGCAGTTAAAAGTTTTGACAAGGAACCGATCTCTGCATCATAGACCCTAACTGATTGCTGCTGGAAATAGACCGTGAAAAAATCATCCCGCAACGTGAGCTTCAGCGTCCGCAGCAGGTCAAAAAACTGATACTGCGATTGCCGTACACCAATTTCGGCAAGACGAATGTTTTTGTTACGCTTGCCGGCGGTTAAAAAAAGCTGGTTTATGCCAAAACTGTATTCCCCGGTTTGATTACTGACGTCGAATATTTTTTTAGTGTTTGGGTTGTACAAAACATTGGAAAAGTTCAATTGAGGGTTTTGGAACAACCGGGCTGTTATTATCTGCGCCTGGGCACTGTTGATGTTATAATGTTGTACAATCAATTGAAGGTTGTTTTTTAAAAACTGCTCTTCTGCCTGTTTGATCGTCAGGCTCAGCGTGTCACTGCCAGCCAAAAGAGCTTGTGCAAACGCAGTATTTCCGGCAGGTATAATCCACAACAGGCACAACCCAAAAACCACCAAAAATCTTTGACGCATGTTTAACATTTTGCATCAAATTTATGGTGATAAAAGAAGCATCAGATTAAAGCGGGATTAGAATTTAAGAAGATTGAAATTCAATCGTAAAAATTGTGCCTTCACCGTAAACAGAATTAAAACTGATTTTCCCGTTAAATAAACGGACCACTTTATCGGCAATATACAATCCGATCCCGCTCCCTAAAAAGCCGTGTGCATTTTCCCCCCTGAAAAAAGGATTAAAAATTTGGTTTCGGTTCACTTCAGCAATGCCTATGCCCCGGTCTTTTACTTGTATTTGTATCCGTTTACCATTTGCTGTAAGCGTAAGTTGTACCGGTTTGTTATTCGAAAATTTAAAAGCGTTTCCTATGATATTGTTCAAAGCAATTACCAGCAGTTGCCGGTTAACAGATAAAGTAAGATGTGATTCATCTTCCGGAAGTTGCAGCATTAAAATGTTCAGCATGCCTTTTCCCTGCTTTTCGTTCCAATGATTTTCCAAATCCCAGATCAGATCATCAACCCTGACCTTTGACTGCTCGGCTATGGTATAATCTGCGTCAACCTGTGCCAGTTCCATTAAACTGCTGATCGTTTCTTTTAGCCTTTCAGAATCATACAGGATCGATTTAAGCAGCATTATATATTCTGCTTCACTTCTCGGGTGGTACAGGGCAACTTCAATCCCGCCGATAATACTGGTAACGGGTGTCCTTAATTCATGGGAAGCATTGGCAATGTACGTTTTCTGCATTTCAAAAGCATTCTCCAGGTGCTCCAACAGTTGGTTAAAATTAAGCACAAGCTCGCTGATCTCATCTTTACCATTGCCTTCGTTAACGCGAAGGTTAAGGTTGGTTGCTTTGATCTGCTGCATTTGCTTCACAACTTTATTTAACGGAAGCAATGCTTCCTGTGCAAACCACCTGCTTATTAAAAACAAACCTATACCAACAGATATAAAAAGGAGGACCATAATTTCCAGCATTTGTTTTAACCTGTGCAAACCTTCCAGGTCAATTGCTGATACCAGTATCACAAAATTTCCCTGGTTATCTTTATAATAGATGCCAACTGCCTGTCGCTGGCCTTCTGTAAACTGAAGATAACCTCTTTTACGCACCTGGTTGATGGTCCCATTTGTCCAGTATTGCATTTTGTCCAGGATAAAAGCAGCATTATTGTCACTGTTATAAATCCTTACAACCTCACCCGGCAACTCATTTAAGTAAAGTACACGCACACGGTTAAGGGAATCTGTCGAAATTTCATCGGCTTCCAGGTAAAGCCTTGCCGTAACTGTTGCCCTTTCCTTCAGATGTGTATAAAAATCATTGCGAAAAAATATAACGAACGAAAAGTAAATCGTAATAAATACAGCCAGTAACATACCAGAGCTGATTAAGGTGAAATATAGCGAAAGGCGGTTCTTGATCTTCATGGATCGGTTTTTTTATTTAAGGATATAGCCTTTACCAATTACCGTGTGTATAAGTTTACGATCATAGCCTTTTTCGATTTTTTTACGCAGGTAATTCACATAAACATCAATCATATTCGTACCTGTATCAAATTCAATTCCCCAAACATCTTTAGCAATCACTTGCCTTGAAAGGATTTTATTTTTATTGCGGATAAATAAAACTAATAAATTAAATTCTTTGATGGTTAAATTGATTGGTTGGCCGGCCCTGGTTACTTCGTTGTTCAAAGTATTCAATACCATATCTTCAAACTCAAGCAGGTGTGTTTCCTCTTGCTTTTTCCTTCTTAATAATGCTTCGATACGGGCCAGTAGTTCATTAAAATGAAATGGTTTAAGCAGGTAATCATCCGCACCTGCCTTTAATCCTTTTACTTTATCATCAACCGTTCCTAATGCGGTAAGCATCAGGATAGGCACTTGTTCGTTTTTTAAACGGATTTGACGACAAATTTCGATGCCGTTAACAAACGGAAGCATTATATCTAAGATGATCAGGTTATATTCTTTGTTCAAACCCTGCCTTAATGCTGCTGCACCGTCTTTTCCCACTTCAACAACATAATGATTTTCCTCTAATCCTTTTTTAATAAATGAAGCCACTTTGTCTTCATCTTCAACTAAAAGTATATTGATCATTTATTTTTTATAATTGAATGAAATAAGCTTGTTGTACCCTTGTATAATTTAACAAGTTTAAAAGAAAACGCTGTTCTCAAAAAGAGTTCATTTTTAATTCATCGAATATCCCTATCCATAATTAACTTCTATTGGTTTTTTTTCAAAATAAACATCGAGGTATAAGCTGCGCTTGTTTAAATTTTGTTTAGTCTGATTTTTATGCTTCTTTTATCTTATAAAAAACAATAAGCCTTCCTTTTACTAATGGCAGGCAGGCTCTTTAAACACAGGTTTTACAGGGATATTGAATCGGGATGCATGAAATTGATAACAACAAGTTGGGACGACGGACATCCGATGGATTTAAAGCTTGCGGAATTGTTAGAAAAATACAATTTGCCTGGAACATTTTATATTCCAAAAAAGAATGCCGAACACGCGGTTATGGACGAGAATACAATTTTGGACTTGTCGAAAAAATTTGAAATAGGGGGCCATACTTTAAACCATGTAAGACTTTACGGCAACAAACCGGAAGGTTTTTTAGATGCTGAAATTAAAGGTTGCTTCATTTGGTTAAAAGATTTGCTGGGACATGATCCCGTTTCTTTTTGTTTTCCGGGAGGTGTTATAAACAAAGCTGCAATCAATGCTGTCAAAGATGCCGGATTTAAAGTTATGCGGACAACGGAATTGTTTTCTACCGCTGTTACTTCAACTTATAACCTCAACCCAACTACCCTACAAGTTTTCGATCATAACCAAATAGCTTATTTTAAGAACACCCTGAAAAGATATAAATATAAAAGTTTAATCACCTGGATGGCATTAAATTGTTCTGATGATATTTTGAAATTGGTTGATTTCTATTTAACCCAGGTTGCAAAAAATGATGGTTGTTTCCATCTTTGGGGACATTCCTGGGAAATTGAACAATACAATTTGTGGAATAAACTGGAAGTGATTTTTAAGCGCCTGTCCGGCATCAGCGGATTCAAATACATCCAAAACAAAGGTTTGATCTCTGCTGTATAAATTTCAAACGCTAATTAATTTTACACTTTTGCACGGGTATTTTTTATGACTTAGCGCAGTATTTCTTCTTTTTCGAGGTTTGAGCTGATGCTTATTTCCGGGTTTGATACTTGTGCATATTTTCTGCCGGTTATTTCCTCCCGGTGCTGAATTCCCCAATTGTTCATAGCCTCAATTACTTCTTCAAGTGTCTTGCTGTATGCCGTAACTGCATACTCTACCGTTACTGGTTTGGTATTACAAACTGTCCTGCTTACCAGTTTGTTCATTTCCAGATCCTGCAGTTCTTTTGAAAGGATCCTGGGCGAAATTCCTGCTTCCCTGGAAAGTTCCCTGAACCGTTTTTTCCCCTCCATCAGGATGGCCAAAATAACCAATTTCCATTTACCATTAACCACAGAAAGCGTATCCTGTACGGCCAGGTGTCTTTTCTGGCATTCTTTCTTTTTAACATCCAACATATAGTATCCTTTTTGTAACCGGTATTCTTTTCGTAATCTCTTACAAAACTACATCAATTACCATTAGTTTTGCAGTGTTGATCGAAACTGATTAAATTCAGTATAATTACAGCATCTAAAATATCTATCCATAAATTTATCAAACATTTATCAAATAAACCTTAATTTAAAAACAATGAGCACTAAAACAAGAAACATCATTGGTTGGATCCTGACGGCACTACTGGCATTTGCGTTTATTGCCAGCGCATCCATGAAATTGATGGCCAGCGGCGAAGCTGCAGAAAAAAGCGCAGCAGTCTTTGGCTTAACAGCAGGCACATTAAAACTGATCGGTGTTGTAGAGATCATTTCACTACTGCTTTTTGTAATCCCACGTACCGGCTTGCTGGGCACATTGCTTTTGACAGCCTACATGGGTGGCGCTATTGCTACGCACTTAGAGCATGGGCAACCTTTTTTTGCACCGGTTATTATTGAATGCTTAATTTGGATTACGGCTACGATACGCTTTCCTGAATTGAGCAGAAGGCTGATGGGCAATGACATTGAGCATAAAGTTGTTTAAAGCAACTGTATCACAATTTTATTTTTTGCCGTCCTGTTGTTCTTACTAAATATAAATGGAAATCGGAATAGATAGTTTTGCGTCTGCCATGTTTGGCAATGATGCCGGTATTGGAATTACCGGTGCATCGGCAATGGCACAATTGCTTGAACGCATAGAACATGCAGACAAAGTTGGTTTGGATGTGTTCGGCATTGGCGAGCACCACCGCAAAGAGTTTTTAGATTCGGCGCCTGCCGTTATTCTGGCGGCTGCGGCTGGGCGTACCAAACGTATCCGGCTCACTAGTGCCGTAACGGTATTAAGTGCGGCAGATCCGGTCCGGGTATTTCAAAATTTTGCAACCCTGGACTTGGTTACACAAGGCCGGGCTGAAATGGTGGTGGGCCGTGGTTCTTTTACCGAATCTTTTCCGCTGTTTGGCTTGAATTTGCAGGATTATGACGAGCTGTTTTCAGAGAAATTAGATCTGTTACTGAACATCCAAAACAACGAATACGTTACCTGGTCGGGCAGGTTCAGGCCGGCTTTAAAAAATCAGCCCGTTTATCCGCGCCCTTTGCAAAACCCGCTGCCCATTTGGCTGGGCGTGGGCGGCACGCCGCAATCGTTTGTTCGCGCCGGGATGCTCGGGCTGTCGCTGATGGTGGCCATTATCGGAGGTGAAACACACCGCTTTCGCCCGCTGGTAGATCTTTACCGGGAAGCGGGAAGGCAAGCCGGACATCCGCCGGAGCAATTAAAAGTAGGTTTGCACTCCATTGGTTACGTGGCAAACACCACGCAGGAAGCCATTGATGATTTTTATCCGGGCTATGCCGTCACTTTTACCAAGATTGGAAAAGAGCGCGGCTGGCCGCCGGTTACACGCTCACATTTTGATGCACAGATGGGGCCGAAAGGCGCACTGATGATAGGCGGCCCGGAAGAAGTGGCAGCGAAAATTTTACGGCACAGTGAGGCACTGGGCGGTATTTCCAGGGTTACTTTCCAGATGGACAATGCCGCTTTGGCGCATGAAAAACTACTAAAAGCCATTGAACTGATCGGAACACGCGTATTGCCGGTGGTGAACGGATAAAGATCAGGAACAGCTGACCCCTGTTTCTATTTCGCCTAAACTATTTAGAATGCTTCTTTTACCGGGTAAATTTGGTGAGCTTTTATTGTTGATGGTGCATTGTTGATAGCTAAAGCACCAATTTTACAGGGCTAAAAGAAGTATTGCATCGATAATGAATTGTAGCTGCTGCTGTTTTTGCCAAATGGCAAATTTGAAAACAAATTCTTTTTGCAACTTGCAGCAATGGAAAATCTTATCAATTACTTGCTTCAATTCAGGCACCTTAACCAACATCAAATTGATTTGGTAAAAAACAAGGCCAAAGAAGCTCTCCTTAAGAATGAAGATTACTTTTCGGAAGCCGGGAAAATTGCCAAACAGGTAGCATTTATTGAAGAAGGGATTTTGAGGGTTTGTTATTACAATAAAAAAGGAGAGGAAATTACCAAGTATTTTATTGATGAACATCATTTTGTGGTTGACCTGAACAGTTTCAACGCGCAAATTCCTTCCTCCGAATATGTGCAAGCCGTTACAGATTGTAAACTGCTTATCTTTAGCGGGGAAGCTTTTAAAGAACTTTCGGAAACGATTATCGGTTGGGACGAAATCATCAGTAAAATCACCACTAAAGGCCTGATAGAAAAAGTGAACCGTATCAGTCCGATGATGGCCGAAGACGCCAAATCGCGTTATTTGAACTTTCTGGAAAAGTTCCCGCAATTGGCCAACCGCATCCCTTTGTCTTTACTGGCTTCTTATCTGGGCATCACGCAATCTTCGCTCAGCAGGATCAGAAAAAATATTTAAAATTCCCTTTTTGTCAAATGGCAAATGTTATTGCTTCCGGGTGTCCGACCTTTGATTTATTAAATAAAAAGGACAATTATGAACTCAATAATCATCACCGGCGCAAACAGTGGAATTGGCTATGAATGTGCTTTGCAAATGGCAAAAACCGCCCCGAACGAACAGCTCATTATTGCCTGCCGTAACGTGCAATCCGGCAATGAAGCCATTCAATCTATCCAAAAGAAAACCGGGCATCAACATTTAAAATGTATTCCTTTGGATCTGGCATCTTTAAAATCCATCGCGTCGTTTAAAGAAACCTTCTCCAAAGAAAAAAACAACCGCATTGTCGCATTGGTGAACAATGCCGGGATACAAAACATCGGGGAAACAAAATATACCTCGGATGGCTTTGAAGAAACTTTTGGTGTGAACCACCTTGGCCCGTTTTATCTTACCCTGTTGCTTTTGCCATTGATGGCGAAGGATGCAAGCATTACTTTTACGGCAAGCGGCACCCATGATCCGGCACAAAAAACAGGTATGCCTCCGCCTGTATTTAAAGAAGCAGGGTTACTGGCGCATCCTGAAAAAAGCACGGAAAAGGCACTGACAGTTGGACAGAGACGTTATACGACATCCAAATTATGTAATGTCATGACCGTATATGAATTACAAAACCACCTTGATCAGACTAATATTCGTGTTAATGCCTTTGATCCGGGCCTGGTCCCGGGAACCGGACTTGCCAGGAATTATCCGCCATTCTTGAAATTCATATCGGATAGAATTTTCCCGGTCTTAATATTATTTCTTCATAATGTCAATTCAGCAAAAACATCCGGAACTAACCTTACAAATTTGGCCTATGCTGCTGAATACAAACAATTTAAAGGAAAGTATTTTGAAGGGGCAAAAGTGATACCATCTTCGCAAGATTCCTACAACAAAGAATACCAGGGAGATTTATGGAAAACAAGTGTAGAACTTACGCATTTGAAGCAGGAAGACACTTCCATTACATTGGTTTGAGAAGAAAATTTGAAATTTTTCGGTAAGGAAATACACAGCCTAAAGTTAGGGTTTATTTAAGTTGATATATGATTCTCAGAAAGTTTAGGATTGGTGACAATGCTCCTTTTAGCACTAAAAAATAGGTGTTTGTTTTTTGTTGGCCATGAGCCACAACCATTAACAAAAAGCTTGTTGTTTTTTAGGTGATAAAAGAAGCATTACCATTAAAATTTAATCAATTATATTTGATATAATTGCTACCTGTGTTTTTAGCAATTACCATGTCTGCAAGCATATAAACCTTATCATTTAATGAAAACGCTATATTTAGTATTGATCGCCCAAATAGGGTTCACCGCGTCCTTTGCACAGTCCAATTCCCCAAAAACCGAAAATACCACTCAGGTAAAAACCGCCAACGGAACGCTTGAAGGAACAATCGAAAGTTCCGGGATCCGCAGCTTTAAAGGTGTACCTTTTGCACAAGCGCCTGTTGGCGAATTAAGATGGAAAGGGCCGCAACCTGTTAAAAATTGGACAGGCGTACGCAAAGCGGACCATTTCGGGCCAAGGGCAATGCAAAAGCCTATTTTCAGCGATATGGTTTTCAGGTCGGACGGCGTAAGCGAAGACTGCCTGTACCTGAATGTTTGGACACCGGCAAAAACATCAAAAGAAAAGTTACCGGTGCTGGTTTATTTTTATGGCGGAGGATTTGTAGGCGGAGACGGATCGGAACTGCGTTATGACGGCGAAAATATGGCACAAAAAGGCATTGTAACACTTACCGTGAATTACAGGCTTGGCGTTTTTGGTTTTATGGCGCATCCTGATCTAAGCAAAGAATCCCCTCATCATGCTTCCGGAAATTATGGGTTGATGGATCAAAACGCAGCCTTACGTTGGGTAAAACAAAATATTGCAGCTTTTGGCGGCGATCCTGAAAAAATAACGATCGCCGGTGAATCCGCAGGTTCTATTTCTGTTTTTGCACAGATGGCATCGCCTTTATCTAAAAACCTGATTGCCGGTGCCATTGGCGAAAGCGGTGCGATGATCAAACCAACAGCCGCGCCCCTCCCGCTTGCCGAAGCAGAGCAAAGAGGTGTTGCCTTTGCAGAAAAAATCAACTTAAAATCATTATCGCAACTGCGGGCTTTATCTGCTCAGGAATTGCTGGATGCCGCTTCAAAACCGGGCGCATTTAACACTGCTGCAACTATCGACGGCTATTTTTTGCCAGAACTTCCTGCAGCTATTTTTGCGGCAGGTAAACAAGCGCACGTACCGCTGCTGGTTGGCTGGAACTCGGCAGAAGTGCAATACAATGCCTTATTGGGAGGGGATATGCCAACCTTAGGGAATTACAAAAACAAATTAAAACAGCTTTATGGCGAACGTGCCGATGAGGTTTTAAAATTGTATCCTGCTGCAAACCAGGAGGAAGTTATAAAAGCTGCAACAGCTTTGGCGAGCGATCGTTTTATAGCTTTTAGTACCTGGAAGTGGGCCGATCTGCAAAGCAAAACAGGCACCAAGCCCGTATATCGTTATCTATTTTCCTGCCCCCGGCCTAATTCCGTAGCACCCTTAAATAATACCGGCACTGCCGATAAAATGCCTAAGCCTGTGGTTGGTGCCTCCCATGCTTCGGAAATTGAATTTGCCATGGGCAACCTCGCTACCAATAAAGTTTATGCCTGGACACCGGAGGATGACCAGGTTTCGGCAACCATGATGACTTATTTTGCCAATTTTATAAAAACCGGTAACCCTAATGGTACAAGTTTGCCTAAATGGATTGCAAATAAGGGCGGCAATACTTATTTTATGAATATTGATGTGAAGAGTAGTTTGATGCAGGAACAAGACCGTGCACGATATTTGTTTCTGGATCAGGAATATGCCAAATACTCAAACTAAATTTCCGGAAAGAATAGTGGTTTAATGAAAAAAGGAAGTAAAAACACTAAAAAAAATCGCTCTCTTTTTGTTGATAGTTGATGGTTAATTGCTGGTTGCTGCCGCTTGCCCGTCTTATAAAGTACGGACACCAATTTTATAGTGCTAAAAGAAGCATCATTAATAAGCACAAAATTTATCCAAGATTAACTAAATTTGCGCAATAAATACTTCCGAAATATATGAGATCCTCTGTTAAAAAACATCATTCTTTATCCATTGGCACCCTGGTGTTGCTGATGTTTGTTTTTAGTGATGACGCCCGTGCTGCCACAAGGTATTATTACCAGATAAAAATATATCACCTGAAAACAAAAGCGCAGGAAGACCGCTTAGATCAGTACCTGCAAAACGCCTATTTACCGGCGTTGCACAGGAGCGGAATAAAATCAGCAGGGGTGTTTAAACCGGTTGAACAGGATACGGCCGATAAAAAAATATATGTTCTGGTCCCATTTACTTCACTCGAAAAACTGACGACAATCGATCAAAAACTAGATGCAGACAAGCAATATTTGGCAGATGGAAAAGAATATTTGGATGCCGGTTATAAGGATGCCCCTTTTACCCGTATTGAAAGTATCATCTTACAGGCTTTCCCAAAAATGCCGGAACCTGCCGTTCCAAATCTCACAGCAGCAAAAACAGAACGTGTTTACGAACTGCGCAGCTATGAAAGCGCAACAGAAAAATACAATATCAACAAGGTTAAAATGTTTAACGATGGCAATGAGGTTGCCCTGTTTAAAAGGCTCGGTTTTAATGCCGTGTTTTATGCAGAAGTGATAGCTGGCAGCCACATGCCCAACCTGATGTACATGACTACTTTTAACAATAAGCAGGACAGGGACAAACACTGGGATACGTTTTCGAATGATACAGAATGGAAAACACTGGTCGCAAAAACCGAGTATCAAAACAATGTTTCGCACAATGAGATTGTTTTTCTGCACCCTACCCTGTACTCTGATTTTTGACAGGTTGTAAATTGCGGTATCACAAAAACACCTGCTGTTGGGAATCCATCATTGTCATTTATTTTTAGCATTTGAAATAAACAAATTAACCGTTATATTTGGCCTTATTGCTCCCGTAGTTTAATGGATAGAATTATGGTTTCCGGTACCGTCGGTAGGGGTTCGAGTCCCTTCGGGAGCACTCAAAGCGATTAATTGAAAAATTAACCGCTTTTTTTGTGAAACATTAAGGGCCCGTTTGAATTTATATGTGAAAAATCATCAATGCTTCTTTGATGCCTATAAATTTGTGTACCTGTTTATATCAATACAAAAAGCTTAGAAATTTAATGTTTTTGGGGTGATAAAAGACGCATATAAAATGAATTGAACAAAATTTAAACCCGCTCTAAAGCAGAAATGATTTTTATTTACTGACAGCTTAACTCAGTTGAGATAACCTAACCATTATAAGGTAAATAACGATTTTAACAAAACTTCCCGTTATTAAAGCGATTTCAATTCTTATTTTTAATTAAGCTAATAAACAGGGCCTGATGTTATTGTTCAGTAACGCTGTGTAAAGTTATGGGGGCTCCTTAATGATGCAGGTATGTTGCCTTACATAAGAGTAAACCTTTTGGAACATTTTTTCCCATCTATTGTTTAAACATAAATTGACAATATTACTAAAGCGTCATCTACATTTAATATAATACCGTAAATAACAGCAATGATTGCTTTACCATAAACATGTGGATTTAGATGAAGAATACAAAAATACATCCTTCACAAAAGGATATTTTTACAGACCAGCTTATAAATATTGAAAGCCCTCATTATAATATTGGATTATACTTAAAATTGAAGGGACAGTTGGATATAGGGAAGTTCAGGAAAGCTGTTACTTCTTCATCAAAAGTCTTCGATGTTTTTAAGATGGGGTTTGACACCAATGAACCTGAACTTTGCAGTTATATAAATGAAGGTTTGGATTGCCTTGAATTAAAAGAGTTGGATTTTAGCAAATATGAAGACCAGGAAAAAACAGCTATGGATTGGATGCAAAAGCAGTATAATACTGTTTTTACATTACATAAAGATAGTGTGTTGTCCGAACAATGTTTGATTAAAATTGCAGATGATGAACATTGGTTATATTTTAAATTTCATCATATTATTACAGATGCTTTCGGCTTTGTTATCTGGGTCAACTATATTTCACGGAAATATCTTTCCTTAGTAAATCACACTGATGTTCAGTTCAGTTATCCATCCTATTTAACCGAAGTTGTTAAAGCTTCCCAATATTATGATTCTGATGATTATAAGCTGTCTGGCGATTATTGGAAAAACAAAATAAAAGAAAAGCCTGAATATTTACTGCACAAAAAGTATCAATACTCAAATAACGGTTACCAAACCAGTGCTAATTTTTATTTTGAGTTGGATGAACAACAAAGAAAGCTTTTATCGGAATTACAAAAAACAACAAAAGCAAATTTACAGCAGTTGACAATTGCTGCTTTACTTATTTATTTAAAAAAAACAGAAGCAGAAACAGCGTTTACTTTTGGCATACCCTATCATAAAAGAGGACAAGAAGGCCAAAGAAACATGTTAGGGATGTTTAGCGGGATTTTACCTTTTAAGTACATAGTTGAAAATGATTTGACTTTAAACGATTTAATATCCGGAATAAAAAGTATCATAAAAGAAGATTATACCCACAGAAACTATCTTATAAGTGATTTAAGCAAAAGCCTTAAAGCAAATATTTCTGAAAGCTTTTTATGCGACGTGATGATAAATTACGTGCCTTTCAACTTCGATCTAAACTTTGGAAAAGGGATTTCTGCAAACATTCATTGGTTGTCCAGCGAATTTGAAAGAAGTCCTTTGCAGATCTGCTGGCGCGATTACAACGAATATCAGCCTTTAGAGTTAGGTATGCATTATGGATTAGAGTATTTTAATCAAGAAGAAATAGGGTTATTTGTTAGGCGCATTGTTTTTATTTTAGAGCAATTTCCCGCAGCCTTAAATACCAATATTGAAAGTATAGATATAATTCCTCCGCAGGAACGGGTCCAGTTGAATTCTTTTAATAGCATCAAAACAGAATTTGCAAGCAATAAAACTATTGTCAGTGCTTTTCAGGAACAAGCAATACAAACGCCGGATTTAACAGCTGTTGTGTATGGTCAAACAGCATGTACTTACCAGGAACTTGATGAACGATCAAATCAACTTGCGTATTGTTTAATAAAAAAGGGAATAAAAAAAGAAACGCTTGTACCAATATGTATAGAGCGGGGCGTTGAAATGATAACAGGCATACTAAGCATTTTAAAAGCAGGTTGTGCGTATGTGCCTATTGATCCTGCTAATCCCGAAGAAAGGATAAAATACATTTTAGAAGATATTAACGCTTCTATAATTTTAAGCAGTAAAAGAAGCATTCCAAAAAACACAATTTTAGAAAATATTGAAATTGTACTTATAGATGATGATTTGTCAAAAATAAGTGAGGAAGAACCAAAAAGTCTGACTAAAGTTGCCCCCGATAACTTAGCTTATGTAATTTATACTTCCGGGTCAACCGGTAAGCCTAAAGGCGTAATGGTGGAACATCAATCGTTCATAAATCTGAATAATTCCTATCATAAAATTTTACCTGGCGAACAAACCATCCTTACCTGTACTTACGTGTTTGATGTTTCTGTTGTTGAAATATTCAGCACTTTATTAAGTGGCGGATGTCTTAATATACCATCTTATACAACTGTTACCGATCCAACTCAATTTGCCTTGTTTCTGTATGAAAAACAAATTTCTACAGCATACATACATCCAATGTATTTAAGTGAAGTTGCAAGTGTTTTGGATAAATACGATAAATGTTACCTGAACAAAATACTAATAGGGGTTGAACCAATTAGTAAAGAAGCAGTAAAATGGTATTTGGAAAAAAACATAAGCATCATTAATGGTTATGGCCCCACGGAAACTACCATCTGTGCAACTTTCTACTTTGCAGATAAAATTCTTGACCATCATTCCATATTGCCCATAGGTAAACCTATTCCAAATTACAAGGTGTTTATTCTTGGCAACAACAATCAACCCGCTCCTATAGGTGCCACAGGTGAAATATATATAGGCGGGGCGGGTTTAGCGAGAGGTTATTTAAACAGGCCTGGGTTAACCTCAGAAAAATTCATCAAAGATCCGTTTAGTAAAGACCAAAGCTCGAAATTATACAAAACCGGGGATTTAGGACGATGGCTAACCGATGGAAACATAGCATATATAGGAAGGATAGATAACCAGGTAAAAATAAGGGGATATAGGATAGAGTTAGGGGAAATTGAGAGTACTGTGCTTCAAAGTGAACTTGTAAAGCAATGCGTTGTAGTTGCCCGGGAAGATAATGAAGGCAATAAACGCCTGATCGGTTATATAGTACCTGATAAAAAATACAGCAAAGAGGCCATTGCTGTTTATTTAAAGAGCAGGCTTCCCGCTTATATGATACCCGTGTTTTGGGTTGAGTTAAATAGCTTACCATTAACAGCAAATGGAAAAGTAAACAGGAAAACTTTACCAGAACCGGATTTTAGTAGTGTTGCAACTATAGGGTATGTAGCGCCAAGTAGCCCTATTGAAATTAGGCTGGCGGCTATATGGAAGAAATTGCTTCAACTTGAAAAAGTTGGAATTCATGATAATTTCTTCCATATAGGCGGACACTCCCTACTTGCCGTAAGATTAATAAACGATATAAAAAAGGAAACAGGTAAAAGTTTGCAGGTAAGCGAACTGCTTGAATATTCAAGCATAGAAAAGTTAGCCAGGGTTATTATTGGAAAGGAAAAAATAAATAAACCCGATTACCTCGTTCCAATAAAGACAGGAGGCAGCAACATACCGCTCTACATTGTATGTGGTGCAGGCGGAACCGCATTGGCATTTTACAAATTTGCCGAATTACTCCATCCTTCCCAACCGGTATATGCACTACAACAACCTGAAAAAGTACAGGGGCCGGAAGAATCCATTATAAATTCGGTAGAAGATGTAGCGGCTAAATACATAGAAGAAATCCTGATACAAAATCCTGATGGGCCGTATGCATTGTCAGGTCATTGCATGGGTGGAATTATTGTTTTTGAAATGGCAAAACAATTAAAATCAAAAGGAAAGGAAGTGAAATTACTTGCGTTATTTGATAGCATTGTCCCTAAAAAAGAAGAGGTTAGGACAGCAGCAAAAACGGGTTTGGTTGATCTTCCTGTTATCATTGATCAATTAGCACACAAATTATTTTCAAAGCTGGATTTTGAATTGTTCTTGTTAAGTAACCATACTGAACATGCCATAGCGTATAAAATAAATAGTTTGAAATCATTGTTGCGTAGAATAGCGGGGTTAAAGAAAGAAGAAAATGAGTTGCATTTTTTTAAAAAATCAGAACAAGAATTTCAAACAGCCATAGCAAATTATAACCTAAGCAATTACGAGGGGGACCTATTGGCGTTTTATGCTAAAGAGCGTTATCTCTTTGTTGATAAGAATAGAAATATCAATTATAAAAAAATTGCACTGGATATTACTACTAAAAACGGTTGGAAAGCATACGCATCTTCCGTAATTACATATGAAATCGAAGGTGAGCATTCCACCATTTTTGATCCAATTCATGGCAGTGGTTTTGCTAATTTATTACAAGAACATCTTAACAACATATAACACGACATATTACAGCCATAACATAGAGATTATATTTTATACTTAATTGCTTGTGCTTTTTTAAAATCCTCAATAAAAGTTTTTAAAAACTGTACCATTCGAAATACTTCTTTAAGATAAACCGGAAAAATCCAATTCTGTCTTTTTTATTCTTGTATTTTATGGTTTATCAAATGTATTGATACATTAGCTTAGTTAATCACGCTGGAAAACAACTTGCAGGTTAAACAAGCCCAGCTTAACGAATCCCTGGAAGCAGAAAACTTAAACCAGGCACGTTATAATCGGTTACCGAATTTAACAACCGGGCCACAAGCCTCGTTTAATTTCGGTCGGAATATTGACCCCTCCACCAATCAATACGTTACGCAAAGTATATTCGGGCTGAACGGGAATATTGCTTCCCAGGTGTTACTTTATCAGGGAGGCTTGTTGAAAAACCAGATACTGGAAAGCAAGTTGTTGCTGGATGTTGATAAAAGCAATACTGCCAAAATAAAAAATGACCTGACCTTGAATGTAGTTACTACTTATTTGCAGGTGTTGGCAAACCAGGACCTGCTAAAGGCGGCCACGCAACAGGTTGATATTGCCAACCAGGCCCTTTACCGGGCACAAAAGAATTTTGATGTAGGAAATAATACCCTTGCTGATTTATCCCAGGCCAAGGCAACTGTTTCCACCTCCCAATTGAACCAAACTACGGCCCAAAACCAACTGGATGTTTCTATTTTAACACTTAAACAATACATGGAGTTTAACCCTATGATACAGATAACCGTTGAAAAACCCGACATCAGTAAACTGACAGATGTTAAAAGCCAATATAATGCACAAGCTGTTTATACCAGTGCCCTGAGCGTTAATCCTGATGTGCGTTTGGCCGAACTGCAAAAACAGGCAGCTTACCAAAATATAAAAATAGCTAAAAGTTATTATTACCCAAGTTTAGGGCTTTTTGGTTCGATTGGTTCTAATTACTCCAATGCACGTAACCTGGTTACCGCTTTGCCCACGGGAGGATTTAACCCGATCGGCGTAGGAAAGGTTACAAGGGATACCATTTTTACGCCTGCCTATAGGCAAATCATTAATAAATACCCTTTCAAACAACAGTTTAGCGACAACTTTAACCAAAGTATCGGCCTGTCCTTACAACTGCCCATATTTGGTAAATTTGCAACCCGGACTTTGGTACGCAGGGCCAGGATCAGTTACTAGTTGTCGGAAGTAGCTGCGCAGCTTGCTAAAAACAACCTTAATAAAACCATTAACCTGGCGGTGCTTGACCTAAAGGCTGCTGATAGGAAATACCAGTCCGCCCAGCAAACTTACCAAGCCATAAAGAAGCTTACAATGTAATTAAGCAGTGTTATCAGGTAGGTTTGGTCAATTCATTAGATTATAACACATCCCTTACCAACTTAAATAAATCGGAGTTTGATATGATCCAGGCCAGGTATGAACTTATTTTTCGAAGCAAGGTGATTGATTATTATTTGGGCAATCCGATAACGCTTTGATAAGTCGAAATAGGATATTTTTAATTTGATTAAGAGCCTTTTAAACTTTGTTCCCTTTATTTTACATGCTTCTTTTATCGCCAAAAAAACATTAATCTTATTGTTTTTTTAGTTCGTGGCTGATATTTCATGTACGATAGAAAAGCTGATTGCCGAAGGTTAACCAACAGCTTAATACCAGTTAATAAACACATAATTTACAGGCATAAAAGAAGCATTGATATTTTTTCAGTAGCTCCCTTAAAACCCGCACTTTAAGTAACTATTTTTCATACTCCATGTGCAAACCCTTCAATCGTTTTTTCAATAATGCTGCAGCAATCATCCATTTCATCTGCTGTGATCACTAAGGGCGGTGAAAAGCGGATGGTATGGCCATGTGTTGGTTTGGCAAGCAAACCATTGTCTTTTAATGCCAAACATATTTCCCAGGCGGTAAACTGGTTGTTATCAGCAATATCTATAGCATTTAGCAAACCTTTGCCCCGTACAGCTTTAACAATGCCCGGGTATTTTTCCTTCAGTTTTTCCACGCGCGCCCTAAACATCAGCCCCAGGTCAAAAGCGTTTTCTGTCAGCCCCTCATCGGTTACTACCTGCAAAGCAGCTATCGTTACGGCCGCGGCCAGCGGGTTACCGCCGAAAGTGGAGCCATGCTCTCCAGGTTTGATGCACAGCATAATTTCATCACTCGCCAGAACAGCAGACACCGGAAGCACGCCGCCTGCCATCGCTTTGCCAATAATCAACACATCACCATGAACGTCTTCATAATCACTTGCCAAAGCTTTGCCTGTTCTGCCAATCCCGGTTTGTATTTCATCTGCCAGCAGCAGCACGTTGTGTTTTTTGCATAGTGCCTGCACAGCAAACAGATAACCCGGGTCTGGAACAATTACACCGGCCTCCCCCTGAATCGGTTCTACCAAAAAAGCACAAATATCAGGATTGTTGATAAGCACATCTTCAAGTGCCTGCAAATTATTATAAGGGACCAGGGTAAAACCGGGCAGATAAGGCCCAAAGCCATTTCTTGATTCCTGGCTGTCGGAAAATGAAATAATGCCGGTTGTTCGTCCATGAAAATTACCTGCTGCAACTGCAATATTTGCTTTGTTGTTTTGGATGCCTTTATACTGATAGGCCCACTTTCTGGCCAGCTTTATCGCTGTTTCTACGGCTTCGGCACCCGAATTCATAAAAAGGGATTTTTCATAACCAAACAAATTACATACATAAGCTTCGGCTTTCCCTAACTGATCATTGTAAAAAGCCCTGGAAGTAAGCGTAAGGCGTTGTGCCTGAGTTATAAGTGCTTCAATAATCTGCGGATGGCAATGTCCCTGATTTACCGCACTATAGGCCGACAGAAAATCATAATACCGCTTGCCCTCCACATCCCACAGATACACGCCTGAGCCCCGTGATAAAACAACAGGCAGGGGATGGTAATTATGCGCACCATATTGGTCTTCTGTATCTACGTATTGTTGTGTTTCGGATAGTGTTAGCATGTATAATCGGGGATCGTGCTTAAAAAAACAAAAAGCTTGTTTTCTAAACCTTAAATTGTTCAGTAAGCTTTATTAACCATTAAATTCTTTCTATGTTTTTCTTCTTGCCGGAATGGCTCCATAAAAGATTTAACCCGAAGTTTGATCAAAAAAGAGAATTAATAATAATAATTAAAACCTAATATCGGTTTAGTTGGTTATAACAGTATCATTTAATCAATAAATAATTATGAAAAAGTTAAGTTTAGTAATGATGTTGGCGATGTTTTTATGGGTAGTTGAGGATGCATCGGCACAAACAACTCAAACAGGTACCAGTGGTACAACAACAGGCAGTTCGCGAAGCGGAACCCAGACCGGGACACAAAAATCTACTGTTGGCAGGACTGGCAGAAGCACAAGGAATAACGGAACAATAGGTAACCGTACTACCGGAACTGGAACAACCACAGGTAACGGCACTGTTGGAACGGGCACTACCGGCACAGGTACGATCGGGACCGGAACAATGGGAACCACCGGGACTACTACAGGTAACGGCACTATTGGAACAGGAACTACCGGCACAGGTACAATGGGAACCGGAACTACTACAGGTAACGGCACTGTTGGAACAGGAACTACCGGCACAGGAACAACAGGAACCGGAACTACTACAGGTAACGGTACTGTTGGAACAGGAACTACAGGAACTGGTACGACTGGAACAGGGACAACTACAGGTAATGGCACAACCGGAACAGGTACTACAGGAACCGGTACAATAAAGACCGGAACCACAACCACCCCTCCTCCTTCCCCACAAAGATAAATCCGATAATGTAAAACATTACAGGATCTTATTTTATTAAGGTGTTAATGAAAAGGGTTGCTTCTTTAAAGGAGGCAACCCTTTTTGTTCAATCTTGCTATTTTGCATGCTTCTTTTATCGCCTAAAAAACATTACGCTTTCTCTTTGCTGATTGTTGATCACCAATTGCTGATTCGGATATATACAAACAACAATTTCATAGCAATAAAAGAAGCATTAGATCAAACTTTTATAATCATTTAACAACTGCCTGCGCCGGGCTTGATTGTAATTTTATATCTTTTTAAAAAGGATTGTTTTTCAAACTTATTTAGGTGGTATTTTCAAACAAAATAGTACTAAACACTAAGTTATTTCCATAATCCAAACAAACTACCTTTTCTTTATACCCGCCTTTTGTTTCTTCTTTAAGTATTCCATAATTGTAAATGGTACAATCATTAATTATTTTAAGATCTTCAGGCAAATTTAAAAAGACTTCTTCAGAACAAGGAAGGCACCTTTTCATAACTACAATCAAAGACGACCCATATAAAACCGGACATCGTAAATACCTTCTTTTATGATCATACTTCCACCTAACCACCTCGTTTAAATTGCACGTTAACCCCAAAAAGGTTCTTGGGAATTTAATAGCATAATTGCCAATTAAAACTACATTTCTATTAAACCCTCTTGTAAGTTTAAATTTCATAAAGTTAAATTTTAGATGATTTGCACTTTGGGGCCCATTTGGAAGAAATTGATTCCTAAGCAGGAAGTTAATACCGATTTAACAAACAGGGATAAGTTTACAATTTGGCCTGTATTTATCTGTTCAGTTATTTAAAACGCGTATTAGAAGCCCTGGCATAATGCAAACTGCCTGAGCAGGAAGAAAGGGAACCAGCTAAAGTTAAACCAAGTGCGGCAAGTAAGATGATTTTTTTCATGGTCTTAAAAGTTTAAGTGTGTATGCTACACTTAGGCTTTTACAATGCCTGTTCCAAAATGCAATTACCTTGCAACAATGTTTTTAAACACAAAAAAAGCAGATAACCAGGGCAGTAATTACCCAATTTGTTTTTATGCTGATGAAAGTTTTTCTCAATTTAAATTAAAGGATGCTTCTTTTATCGGTATAATTTGGTGCCGGATTTGTTGTTGACAGCTCATGGTCCGCAGCGATAGAAAGGAGCTGATACCTGAAAGCTTGTACCTAAAAGCCTATTGACAAACACTTATTTTATAGTGCTAAAAGAAGCATGATGATTTTTCAGCTATAAAATTTAAACAGGCTGATAAAATATTAATAAAAGTGGTACAATTAGCCTGGCACAATACGTAGAATAAATATGTTACAATGCCTGGCACGATGACTAAAAATAGTTTATGTGATTGATTTAGGTTCCAAAACACAGGAACTAACCGGTTCTGTTACTATTCTAAAATAGTTTGAATTGAACAATAAGGTTGCTGAAAATTTGATGAGAAAAGGTTTTATGAAAAAAGAAGGCATAAAAAAAGCATCCTGTCCCTGTAATCAGGATTATGCCCGGGACTAACTGGTGTCAAGATTTAATCCGTCAATATCTACCTTAAAAACTTATTGCCAATTTGCATATTTAAGGCTTCATCCTTATTGATAAAATAAACGATGCCGGCAGACTTTTGATCGTCATTGGTCATAAACTCAATTGAAGCGCCCCAAAAGGTAAAACCAAGGACGTTTGTGCTGATGACGTTCAGAACGTTTAACACCGTACAATATTGATCAGGATTCATAGTCGTATTTTTTTACATCATGTTTGCAGATAATATTTCTTTGTACGAACTTTTTTTAAACAGGTTGTCCGTATCCCTTTTTCGTTAAGCAATTTAATTTATGGGATCAAAAATGATTATGACTACTCTTATTGTGGGACAGCTTTTATTGGAATGCTGAAAAAACAGGCATAAAAGAAGCATCGAACCGAACTACAGATCGATGGTGCATTGCTAAAAGAAATAAATTTTACGGAAGAAGTTATATATAAATTCCGCTTTTACAACTTGTGCATCGTAATTGCCCTTGACACAGAATTTTCGCCGAAGCGGTTGCGGATCTGGTCCATCGCTTCGTATAATTTCCTGTTTTCTGTTATGCCGGAAAACAGGTCCATCTGGTACTCGCCCTGGATCAGGTGACTTAATTTTACACCGATCAGCCGCACCTGCAAATGCGGTTTATAAATCTTGTGGAACAGTTCTTTTACGGTGGATAAAATAACATGGTCCGCGGCAGTGTAGCCGATCATGGCTTGCTTGGTTTCGGTAGAGAAATCAGCATAACGTATTTTAACGGTAACACAACCGCTCAGTTTTTTTTGCTGCCGAAGCAGGAAAGCGATCTTTTCGGTCATCCGCACCAGTTCGGTGATCAGGAAATCTCCATTGACCACGTCACTTTCAAACGTATTTTCGGTGCTGATGCTTTTTCTTTCAGAATATGGGGCCACCGGCGAATCATCTATGCCGCTTGCCCTGCTGATCAGATCAAAACCACCTTTTCCAAACCGCATTTCCATCAATGCCGGGTTTGCTTCGCTTAATTCCTTTAACGTAAAAATCCCCATTTGCCTGATGGTAGCGGCCGTTTTTTCGCCAATACCAGGCATCCGGTCTATTTTTAAGGTTGATAAAAACTGCTTTTCTTCACCATGCTTTACTTCGGTTTGTCCGTCGGGCTTTACTTCGTTAGTGGCTATTTTGGAGATGAGTTTGTTGGAGGCCAACGCATAAGAAATGGGCAAACCTGTTTCTTTTACAACCGTTTGTTTTAATTCTTTGGTGAATTGGCTGCAACCGAAAAAGCGGTCCATACCCGTCAGGTCCATATAAAATTCATCAATACTGGCTTTTTCTAAAACAGGAACGCGTTCGCGGATGATGGAAGTAACCAGGCGCGAGTAATGACTGTAACTTTCAAAATCACCACGAACGCTAATGGCTTCCGGGCAAAGTTTACGGGCTTGTCTGATCGGCATGGCACTATGCACACCAAAAACGCGGGTTTCGTAACTGCAGGCCGCCACTACGCCACGGTCGCTCGAACCGCCAACAATAACCGGCTTACCAACTAAAGCACTGTTTTTCAATCGTTCTACGCTCACGAAAAACGAATCGAGATCAAAATGTGCAATAAAACGTTGGTTTGTTAAATCAGCCATGTCAAAATTGTTACAGCTAATTTACTAAATTAATTAGTGGGCGGAGAAGCTTTTTTTAAACGGTGAATTACTTCTATCAGTGCGCGCGAATTGTGGTACGGGCATTTCCATAAACCGGCTTTGTCTTCGCCGGGCATCAGCGTTTGATCGTCGCGGATTCCCCAAACCCATTCGCCGTTTTCTTTATCAATGATGTGTTTTTGTATGTATTTCCAAACGCTTTCAAACTGATCAAAAAAGTGCTGCTCGCCGGTCAGCTGCCAGGCGTTTAAAAACCCAACCATGGCTTCGGCCTGCACCCACCAATGGCGGTCTTTACTTAAATGCTGGTGTTGCGGTTCGTACTCGTAATACATCGAACCATCGGCATCCAGACCGCTGGCCGCAGCGCGCGCCATGGCAACGCACTCTTTTTTTACCTGTAAAAGAAGCATTTCATCGTTTAACACCTCGGCGGCTTCGAGCAACAACCAGGAAGCTTCAATATCGTGGCCGTAAGAAACCGTATCTGATTTTGGCTGCCAGTTTTCGTCCAAAAACAAAATTAAACGGTGTGTTTTCGGATCAATCATGTATTCTAAAAAGTTATGAATCAACCTACGGATTTGCTTTTCCAACAACTCATCCGGCCAGATACGGTATAAATTGGTGTAAGCTTCCAAAATGTGCAAATGCGTGTTCATGGTTTTTTTCTCGTTGGCATCTTTTGCGCTTAACCGCAAATCGGGCAACTCGTCCCAGTTTTGGGCAAATGCTTCCAGGTAACCGCCTCTTTCAGGATCAAAACTATATTTTTCAATAGCAATAAAAAGCTGCTTGGCCAGTTCCAACGCCCTTCCGTCCTGGCAGGCTTTATAATATTCTGCCAAACCGTAAATAGTGAAAGACAATGCGTAAATCTGCTTTTTGGTGTCGAGCGGTTTTCCTTGAAAATCAACCGTCCAATACACGCCGCTATAAATTTTATCAATAAAAAAAGCATCAATATAAGCAAAGCCCTGTTTAGCCAGCTTTAAATAAGTTGGGTTTTGCGTGAGGTTGTAAGCCGCCGAAAAACTCCACAAAATGCGGGCGTTTAGCACAGAACCTTTTGGCGCTTCGGGATAAACTTTGTTATCATGGTCAATTTTTCCGTAGAAGCCGCCGTTTTTTTCATCAGACGTAAAAGTGATCCAGAAATCAAAAATACTTTCCAGTTCTTTTTCAAAAGAAGCAATATCGTACATTTCGGGCTTACAAATTTTTGGTGTAGATAGCAGGCTTCAACTTATCTTGAAATACGATTTTCGGATCAGCATAAAAATTTTTAAAATCCGCGGCGCTAACCTGACCGGGAAAAGGCGCAAAATAATGCTCGGTTTTCCAGTTGCGCCAGGTAAGCACGTAAGCTGTTTTGTATTTTGAAATTGCAGGAAGCAAAACCTGTGTCCACCATTCCGGCTCCGGGATGCCCTGATAACCAGCTTCTGTTAAAGCCGGGATTTTATGGTGTTCGGCGGCTACTTTTTCCAGGATCTGGTAACGGTTGTCCAGGTCTTTTTTAAAGTAATCCGCATCTTTGCCCTGGTAAGCATCAAAACCGATGATATCAACGTAAGCATCGCCGGGATAGCGCTCCAGATAATCCGCTTCGGTTTTATAATCGGCAGCAGAATAGCCAATCAGCAAATTGTGCAGCTTTTTGGTATTGCGGAGGTAATCCACCGTAAATTTCCATAAAGTGGTAAATTCTTCGGGCGTACATTCTTTGTTCCCCCACCAAAACCAGCCGCCGGTATGTTCGTGCAGCGGACGGAAAATAACGGGGATCAGCTCGCCTTTCGGGCCTTTTAACTGGTTAACAAAAACCGCAAATTTATCGAGGTACTTTATAAAAGCCGCGTGATGATCGCCGCCCGGGATAATTTGTTTAACCGTTGTGGTTGGTGTGCTCCAGGCCGTTTTGCCCGTAACCGGATCGTCAAAATGCCAACTAAATTCGTTGATACCGCCGCGGCTATATACTTCTTTTACATAGGAAATTATGTTTTTGAAAGGTACACCGTCCAGGTTTCTGGCACTGTCTAATTCTAAATGACCCAGTTCCCAACCGTAAACGCCTGGAAAAGCGCCCGTTACACTTTTAATGTCCGACCGGCCTTTCTCGTACGCCCAGCCAACACCGTAAGCCAAATCATCCTGATGCCCAAAAATCACTTTGGTTTGTACCAGTTTGTACATGTTGCTGTACAACATGCGTGTTTCCCTGGTGGCAGCTTTATCGCCAGGTAAACCGTTTTGTGCTTGTAAATTTATAGCCGCGCTGCTTATCCGTAAAAACAACAAGCTGCTGGTTAGCACCTTCCATCGTCTGTTCATAAATTTTTGTTTAGATAAAATTGGTTGTATGTGTTTGGATGCAAAATCCAACCCAAAAATATTACTTGAAGTTTTGCCTGAGTAATGTTTTTTTAACAAACTCTAACCAGATAACTGTTTTTATCTACAACCCTGCATTCGGCTTAACCATATATGATTAACACTATTTTAACGTTACCTACTAATAATTTTAACCTGTTATCTTTGCCAGGATTTTAAACCTCTACAGAAAAAAATTTCATGCAGACTAATGTTATTAGGGAAATAACCCCGCTAACGCAAAGCGACTGCTTTACCATGTTTTCGCGTGTGAAGAAAAAGTTTAATTTTCCGCTTCATTACCACGAAGAATACGAACTCAACCTGATCCTGAACGCGAAAGGTGCCAAACGTATTGTTGGCGATCATATTGAGATCATCGACGATGCGGAACTGGTTTTTATTGGCCCAAACCAATACCACGCCTGGTTTACGCACCAGTGCGAGAGCGAGGAAATCACCGAAGTTACCATCCAGTTCCATAAAGACCTGTTTGATGATAAACTGTTGAAGAAAAACCAGTTGAGTTTTATCCGCAACATGCTGGAGCGTTCGCAGCGCGGCATTTTGTTTTCGCGGAGCACGATACTGCGTTTAAAAACACGCATTATGGAACTGAACCAGAAGAGCGGTTTTGATTCTGTGCTGGAACTGCTGTCGATCTTGCACGACCTTTCCATTTCCCGAAACATGCAAACGCTTTCTGATGCTGCTTTTAACAACGAAAAATCGCACTACAACAGCAGGCGAATCGAAAAAGTGTTTGAGCACATGAACACGTTTTTTAACCGCGAGATCAGTTTGGCCGAAGTGGCAAAAATTGCCAATATGCCCGAAGCGTCTTTCAGCCGTTTTATTAAAAAACGGACCGGCATTACTTTTATCGATAGTTTAAACGAGATCCGTTTGGGACATGCCTCGCGGATGCTGATCGATACCACGCAAACCATTGCAGAAATTGCATACAAATGCGGCTTCAACAACATTTCGCATTTTAACCGCATCTTTAAAAAGAAAAAAGTTTGCACGCCAAAAGAGTTCAGGGAAAATTATTCGGGCAACCGCATTTTTGTTTAATGGGTTTAGGCGGGTAAAAGAAGCATTTGAAAGTAATACGCTTCTCCGCAACAAAGTTCCGAAAGAATCTATACTTCTTTTATGCCTATAAAAATTTTTGGTTCTGCTGCACCATGCGATAAATAGACTGCACGGTTGCCGCCGATGTAAATTTATCTTCGGGTGTATTGACAACATAATCGATCAACTGGTCTATCGTGCTGGTTGCAACGTGCATCCTGGTATCAGAAGATGCGTAGTAGATAAAAACTTTCCCGTCTTCATCGGCAATCCAACCGTTGCTAAAAACCACGTTAGATACATCGCCAATCCGTTCTTCACCTTCCGGTGCAATAAAATAGCCGTTTGGCTTGTGCGTAACTTTGGTGAGATCGTGCAGATCTGTCATGAACATATACAGCACATAACGCAAACCTGCGGCCGTATTGCGCACACCATGTGCCAAATGCAGCCAGCCTTTTTCTGTTTTGATGGGCGCCGGGCCTAATCCGTTCTTTGCTTCGTAAATGGTGTGGTAAACTTTTTTATCAACTACAATTTCTTCATTTACAACTGCCGGGTTCATGGATTCTGAAACACCAAATCCAATTCCGCCGCCGCTTCCGGCTTCGATAAAACTATCCTGCGGGCGCGTGTAAAAAGCATATTTTCCGTCAACAAATTCAGGATGCAAAACCACGTTGCGCTGCTGCGGAGAAGGCGTTTTCAGATCAGGCAAACGTTCCCAGGTTTTTAAATCATGGGTTCGGGCAATGCCACATTGCGCAACGGCAGAAGACTGATCGCCATCCCGAGTTGAAGGATCGCGGCGTTCGGTACAGAACAAACCGTAAATCCAGCCGTCTTCATGCTGTATCAGGCGCATATCGTAAACGTTGGTATCGGCAGGATTGCTGCCTTGCGGTAATTCAACCGGGTAATCCCAAAAAGAAAACTGATCGATGCCGGTCGTACTTTCTGCAATGGCGAAAAACGATTTCCGGTCGGCACCTTCTACCCGGACTGCCAAAACGTATTTTCCTTCAAACTTGATGGCACCGGCATTAAAAGCAGCGTTAATGCCAATGCGTTCCATCAGGTACGGGTTTGTTTCGGGGTTGAGGTCGTACTTCCAGAAATAAGGAACATGTGCAGCCGTTAAAACGGGATGTCCGTATCGGCTGAATATGCCGTTTCCACCTTCAATTTCTTTATTTTTTTGATTTATCAATTGCTCGTAACTACTTTTAACGGTGGTTAAACGGGTATCAAAATCTGTTGTCATTTGTAGCATTGTTTTATTGTTTGTGATAAATTTTAGTTTTCCAGCTTGTCCCACCAGGTTTTTTTAAGGACAAGTACGATGATGGCGATCAGTGCCACCGTGATCAGCAGCGGCAGTTTCATCCAAAGGATGAAATACATGGGCAAAATAGTGAAACATGCCTGCGCAATTACGCCCAGCACCACGTTGAACATATCCAGTTTAAACCTTTTATTGCCGATAAAAGAAGCATCATCGGCCACTACCAGTTCGTGGACCGGCTGCCAAAATCCCCAGGGCCGAACGGTGCGGTAAAATTTCTTTAAAACTTCGGTATCGGTTGGCGGCGCAGAATAGGTCCCTACAAAACAACCAATAATGGAAATAACGAACAGCAGCGGCCAGTTGTACAGATCCAGACTGAAAAATACCGAAGGGAACCAAACTTTTAGATAAGGCATCAGTAAAGCCATGGCAATACCGCTGGCCATCCCCCAGAAAAAACCGTTGGCATTAAAGCGCCACCAGTACCATTTCAACACGTTTGCCGCGATGTAGCCGCCGTATAAACCTCCAACAATCCATTGCAAAACACTGTTTACATCTTTCGCGAAAAAACCCAGCACCACACCCAAAACCACTACTACCACGCCAACAAAATAGTTCATGGAAATGATGGTTTTTGTAGGCGCATTTGGGTTGATGTATTTGAGATAAATATCATTCACCACGTAAGCTTGTGCAGCGTTTAGCGTTCCGGAGAAAGTACCCATAAAAGCACCGAGCAAACCGGTCAGTACAATCCCCAGGATCCCGACCGGTAAAAAATTGTTTATTGCTCCCGGCAAAATCCGCTCAAAATCTGTCCCGCCGCCTGGCGCTGCCAAATCCAACTGATTGTAATACAGCAAAGCCAGAACGGTCAAACCAATTACCATAGAATAACGGATGGGCAACAACATGATCGATACAAAACCCGTCATTTTGGAAGCGTCTTTTGGCGATTGCGTAGAAAGCATTTTTTGCATATCATAATTGGGTGCGGGGCCGGCCCAACTTGCAAAAACGCCTTTAAAAAGCATCATCATAAAAAAGATACCGAACAGGCCAAAACCATCATCGGCAATTTTCTTGTTGGCAGCAGGAACGATGTTAGACCAGTTGAGATTGAGATTCCAGCCGAAAAACGGGTTTCCCCAACCTGCCGGAACATTTAGCGCGTGTCCGCCGTGCCCATGCAAATTAATCATGGCGATGATGGCAATGGCAATACAACCAACCGTCATGATGGCGTATTTAATCACATCGCCCAAAACGATACTGTGCATGCCACCCAAAATCGAATAGAACATGGCAAACAGCGTGAAGATGATGCCGTAGAATTGTGCGACATATTCTGGTGAGACATGAAAAGGGACATAAGCTTCAACCAAATTCCAGGGAACAAAAACCTCAATGAACTTACCCAGCCCGACAAAGCCGTAAGCCAGAAACCCCAAGCAACCAATCAAAGCAAAAGCTACAGTTACATTGTGCGATGCTTTTACATTTTTGCCGACTGTACCAAAACGCGTTGCCAGCCATTCGGCACCGGTATCCGCATTGGACCGGCGCAGCCATTTCGCCAAAAACATCATGTTGAAAACCTGGTTAAACACCGGCCAAAGCCACGGGATCCAGATACTTTTTAGCCCGTAAACGAAGCATAACGCCACCATCCACATTGTTCCGCTGATGTCGAACATATCCGAAGCATCGCTCAAACCCAGCATGTACCACGGTATTTTTTTGCCGCCCATCAGGTAGCTTTCCTTATTCTCGCTGGCTTTTTTGCGCATGTACCAGCCAATCATCAGCATCGAGATGAGGTAGGTAACGAGGATGGAAACATCCAATAATCTTAATTTCATTTATGGTAGATCAGCTTTATTTCTGTTTAATAAAATCCTGAATGATTTTCCAGGTCGAATTATCAGTGCTAAAAACAGCATTCAAACCTTGTTCTTCCTGCGGCGGATCTCCCATAAAATCATCCCCTTCTTTCCAAAAAGTTTGTCCGGCAATTGGCCGGGCCGTTCCGCCAAAAGCCCAGAAATTACATCCGGCAATTGGGCCGTTAGTTTTCATGCTGCGTTTCCACTCGTTAAAAACAGCCTGGTAATATTGATCGCGGGAAGTTGTGGTTGATGTTGGATTGAAAGACTGCGCATCTCTCGGCAAGCCAAATTCTTCCAGCACTAACGGTTTATCAAGAGCTTTCGCAATTGCTTCGTGCTGCCGGACATAAGCAACGGATTTTGAAATAACCTGCGGCAAATTTTCAACAATACTCGTATCCCTAAACCAGCCCCAATTTTTTGGCCAGATGTGGATCGTTAAATAATCAACCGGCTTAAAAGAATGAATCTCTGAAAACAGTTCCGCAGAACCTTCCGATCCCATCACGCCTTCTGTTCCGGTGGTAACCAAATGGTTTTTATCGATGAATTTGATATAAGTTGCAGCAACCAAAACCCATTTTTTAAAAGCGTTAAAAGCTTCCGTGCGCATTGGCCGTGGTTCGTTTGCCAATTCCCAGGCCATGATTGTCGGATCATTTGAATAGGAAGTATGGTTGTACTTATTTACATGCGTTACAATCAGTTTCACCTGTTTATTGTAATCTAACATGCAGCTTTCGCAGGTATAAAATTTACTGGTTTCGTTGCGTTGCTCGTTCCAGTTTAGTTTTTTACGCATTGTAGAATCGGCAAGTTGACCGTTCCAGTTCAGGTATTGCAAAAAGCCACCGCTCCACTCCCAGTTGTTGCTTAAATAAAGCACGGCGCGCATGTTGCGCTTGTGCATTTCGTTCAGTAAATAATCCAAACTTTCCAAAATTTCAGTTTTGTAAATGCCGTGTTCGGGTTGCAATGCAGGTTTTACGCGTTGTATCCCGTTTTCCAGTCCTACACCTTCTGATCCCGCCAAAACACGCAAATTGGTTACGCCTTTTGCTTTCAAAAAATCCAGTTCCTGCTTTAACCTTTCCCGGCCTTGTTCTCCTTTTACCGCTTGCAATAATCCGCCGTACCAGTAATTGGTGCCGATGTAATAATAAGGTTTGCCGTTTAGCACAAACTGACTGCCTTTTGTTTTCACAAAATTTTGCTGCGCAGTAGCCGAAAATGCCATCAAGCAGAAGGCTATTACTGTAATACTGTTTTTATGCATACTTTTTTAGATTGAAGTATTATTTAGGCGGCAACACATTTTTATCCAAAGCTAAAGCAGTATGCCAAAAATTATTTAATAGTGTTTTAACAATTACTAAAGAAATTATGTGGTTTGATGATTTTTATGTGGTAAAAACAGCTTGTAACTGCTGCATAAGCAAGGAAAACACAAATGCAACAAGACAGGTTTCGGCTATTTTCACCATTAAAAATTTGTATTAGTTTTTCCCATGTAAACGAAGCATCAAAACATCATGGGCAGGCACTTCTGCTTTTAAAGGCGATTTTGTAGTTCCCGCATCTTTCATCGTCCACAAATTACGCAAAGTGTAAACTTGCTTTTGTGCATCTAAAACAGCTTTGGAAAGCGTATCGGTAATTACATCTTTCTTCCAGTCGAAATTAACCTTTTGTGCTGTCGGGCTTCGGTTTAAAAAACAAATCGCCCAATCGCCTCCTTTTAAAGGTTTCAGCCAGGTTTCCACACTGTCTGACTTTGAATACTGATAACCCTGAACGCCCAAAACATCCTGATCAACAGCAATTACTTCTTTGTTTTTAAGCGTGGCAGCGGTTTGTGCCGACATGCTCCGCAGATCATTTCCGGCGATAAGCGGCGCGGCGATCATGCACCACATCGCAAAATGCGCCCGGTCTTCGTTTGCTGCCATGCCGTTGCCAACTTCCAGCATATCCGGATCATTCCAGTGGCCGGGACCTGCATATTTCCGCAAGCCTTTTTGCATGTCCAAAATCTTCATCACACCGTTTGCACGCCAAGTTCCGTTATCTTTTGTACCATCAAAATAGTTGTAAATATCACCGGTGGTGCGCCATAAATGGCCAACCGCCGGCCCCCAAATCCAAGGTTTATCTGTTCCCCATTCGCAAATACTTAAAACCATTGGCCGGCCGGCCCTTTTTAAAGCTGCCGCTATCGTTTTGTAAGCGCCTTCTCCGCGTAAACCTTCCGCGTTGCACCAATCGTATTTTAAATAATCAACACCCCATTTGGCATAAGTTTGCGCATCCTGAAACTCGTAGCCCCGGCTTCCGGGTTTGCTGCCGCAGGTTAGAGAACCGGCATCAGAATAAACCCCCAATTTTAATCCTTTTGAGTGGATATAATCAGCCAAAGCTTTCATCCCCGAAGGAAACCGTTTGGGGTCAGGATGGATAAAACCCAAGCTGTCCCGGTCGCCATGCCAGCAATCATCAATGTTGATGTACTCATAACCGGCAGCCTTCATCCCGGAGGAAACCATTGCATCCGCCACCTGCCTGATCAGGTTTTCATCTACATTACAGGCAAACTTGTTCCAACTGTTCCAGCCCATTGGCGGCGTTAAAGCCAAACCCTGGTATTTGGTGTAATCCTGCTTGTAATTGTTGTTCTGGCTGTAAGCGGATGCAGCAAAAACCATCGCTGCAAACAATAATTTAATTTTCTTCATTTTTTTAGGTTTGATAGTAATTCAAATTAAAGCTGTTTAAAATTTTACTTGTCAGATTATTTTAGGGTTGTTAAAACGATGTCCTATCGCCGGAAAACATCACAAAAAAACTTCCGGCTGCAGGACACATGTTTTTATATGATAAAAGAAGCATCATTAATTAGGTTGTCCCGTTGTTGATCCTTTTTTTATATGATAAAAGAAGCATCGTTAATTGAGTTGTCCCGTTGTTGATCCTTTATGTTGAGATATGGATTGATCAATATTGAAAACCCCTACTTAGATCACCGATTGCCAATTTAAATTCGCCTGGCTCGGTAACGCGTTTCAGATCATAATTAATGAATGAAAGTTTTTCTTTGTTGATCGTAAACGTTACCGTTTTGGTTTGATTGGGTTGCAGTTCGATCTTTTCAAATGCGCGCAAACGTTTAAATTCCGGTGTGATGGAAGCAACTAGATCGCTTACGTACATTAAAACGGATTCTTTTCCACTCACTTTTCCGGTGTTGGTTACCTCAACCGTTACCGTGATGTTTCCTTTTTCGGGCAGTTTGTTGCTGCTTAATTTCAAATTACTGTACTTAAAAGAAGTATAGCTCATCCCGAAACCAAATTCCCATTGCGGATCGTAACCGGCCACTTCATCATTTACATCTTTATTCTCAGTATATTTCCGGTAATAATTGATTAAACTGTTGGTAGAACGCGGGTAAGTATAAGGCAAACGGCCGCTTGGGTTGATCTTTCCGATCAGCGCATCTGCTACTACATTTCCGCCTTCGTTACCCAAAAAATAAGTGTGCAGGACAGCAGTTGTGCCCGGCTCAATAGCAGAAATTATACGCGGACGGCCTTCTGCCAATACCAGAACTATTGGTTTCCCGGTTTTGGCAAGCGCAGTAGCTAAAGCAATTTGCGGTGCAGAAATACTCAGGTCGCCAATATTTCCCGGCGTTTCGGTATAACTGTTTTCACCCAGACAAAGTACAATCACATCATTGCGCGTGGCTTTATCAACCGTTTCTTCAATATTAACAGCTTTATCAAAAGTTACACCTTCGCTGTAATCCACTTTGCTTTTGCCGAACACGTTTTGAATAGCTTCCAGGATGGTATTCTTGTCTTTTTCGGTTTCGTTGCTGTTGTCGCCCTGCCAGCTCCGGCTCCAGCCACCGTTTAATGAGCGCATGGTATTTGCCGTTGGCCCGGTTACCAGCAGTTTTTTTCCTGCGGAGACAGGCAAAAAGCTATTGGTGTTTTTTAACAAGGTGATACACTCGGCGGCGGCATCGTAATTAGCCTGATTATGCGCCACACTATTCACATCCGGGTAATCGCTGGCTTTACCAATCGGATTATTGAAAAGATCGACCTCATATTTTACTTTCAAAATACGGCTGACCGCGTCATTGATACGCGCTATAGATACGCGGCCTTCTTTCACATCCTGCAATAAATCTTCTGTAAAAGTATAATCTGTCGGCACCATGCTCATATCAATACCGGCGTTGATGGCAATGGCAACCGCATCTTTGTCATCTTTCGCTACGTGATGTCGCTGATACAAATACTGGATATCCTGCCAGTCGCTGATGACAAAACCTTTAAAAGCCAACTCCCCTTTTAAAATATCCGTTAAAATATGATGACTGGCATGAACTGGCACACCATTGATTTCAGAGCTGTTCACCATTACTGTTTTTGCACCTGCTTTTACGGCGGCAGCAAATTGCGGCAAAAAGTATTCGCGTATTTCCCTTTCCGGTATCCAGGCCGGCGTACGGTCGTGTCCGCTTAAAGGCATGCTGTAACCCATATAATGTTTTAAACAGGCGGCAACATGGTATTTATCTTCTACTAATTCGTTTCCCTGGAAACCGTCAATCGTGGCCAAGCCCATTTGCATGCCGAGATACGGGTCTTCGCCAAAAGTTTCATAAATGCGCGGCCACATCGGCTGGCGGCCTAAATCCAGCACCGGACTAAAAGTCCATGGGACAAAAGAAGCACGGGTTTCGTAAGCCGAAATCTGAGAAGCCTTACGTGAAATTTCGGGGTTAAAAGAAGCAGCTTGCGCAATTTGCTGCGGAAACAATACCGTGTTTAACGTATAATTATTGCCACGGATGGCATCAATACCATACAAAACCGGAATTTTTAAACGTTCCTGCAAAGATATTTTTTGTATGGCTTCAATCAGTGCCTGCCAGTTTTCGCGGGTTTGTGCCGTATTGCCAACATTTAATAATGAACCAACTTTGTATTTTTTGATGCAGGTAGCCAGCTTGTCCATATCGATCTGGCGCGGTTCAAGCAGCTTTCCGTTCTCCGTTTTTAATAAAGCTTCGATGGAAATCTGTGTCATCTGCCCTACTTTTTCTTCGAGCGTCATCTGTGCAACCAATGCTTTTACTTTCTGGTCGATGCCGGCAGCAGTAAGTTTGGTTTGGGCTTGCAATGTAAAAGCACTAAATACAATTATGGAAAGGAGGAGAATTTTTTTCATGAACAAATCAGGATAAAAGTTTAATACAAATCTTTTGCAAGCTATTAGAAATTGTATGATAAAAGAAGTATGGGGCTGATACAAATAAAAAAGCCATCTCTCCTATAATTACTTAAAGAGAGATGACTTTTTAAAATCATGATGATTAGATAAAACCTATATCATCCACATAAAAGGTACTTGGGGATGCAACTCCTTGTGCTTGTATTACAAACTCTTTAATATCCCCCGGATTGCCTAAACTGCTTAATGGTACGGTGTAATCAGTATAAGCACCAGCCTTTAAAGTTATGATAAAACCATGAGCATAATCACCATTGATGACCACCAAAGCTTTATCGCCGGCAACAATAGCATTACCACCATAGATAGAGAACTTAACTGCTGTTAACCCTGCTGTTTTGGAATTGAGCGTTGCGCCGCCATATCCAATTTGCAATGCTCCATATCCGTTTCCAACTACTACACTTATAGCATGCGTGCCGCGTTTAACATTTACTGTGTTGTTAAAATTAAGCGTACTGCCATAACCGGTATAATTGCCCCAGCCGTTTGCAAATGCATCGTCATAAATCAATGCTTTAAAACCAAATTGTGCAACTGATTGGCTGGTGCCTCCGGCAGTTGTAACAAAAATATAAGCCTGGACAATACCAGTAGGAATGATAACTTTTATTTGGGTTGAGGTATTAGATACAATTTTAGCAGAAACCGCTGTAGCTGCGACTAAACCAAATTTTACCGCTGTGGCCCCATCTAATACAGTACCGGCAATGGTTAAAGTATCACCCGCAGAACCTGCAAGCGGGGCAAAACTGGTAACCTGCGGCGGCGGCTGCAAAATTGGAAAATTGAAATCAACTTTACCATACTTGGTAGTAACCGTAAGCTTGTTTGATTGCCCTGCAAACGGAATCGTGTTTGGCACTGTAAAAATGATCGAATTATCGGTTAACAAAGCAGGATTAAAATAAACCTGGATGCCGTTTAATTGCAAGTTGGTTGTTGTAGCCAGATTTGTACCCACAATTGCATATTGTGTATTGTATCTGCCTGCAACTACTGTCGAATCAAATTTATGTGAAGAATACAAGGTACCGGTAACACTCGAATCCAGCGTAACACGGCGTACTACTCCTGTTGTAGTGTCGCTTTTATTAAGTAAACGAACACGGGCAACAGTTGGTGCACCAGTCCCTACATCATTCTTTTTACAGGATGCAAAGCCTAAAATCAAGACGGCAGGCAATACCCAGTAAATTATTTTCAACTTATTGATTATGTTTTTCATGCTCATCATTATTTAAATACATAAGGAACCGGGGTGCCGGTCAGGTTTGGATCAGCAGATACTTCTGTTGCAGGATAAGGAAGCCTGAAATTGGCATCCGTGATGTTGGTAATATAACCGTTTGCATAACGAACGGGCGGTGTGCTGTTGTCTGATGTACCTCTGTCCTGTTGTTTGATAAATGCGATTGCTTTTGGATGTGCAGTGGAATTAAAACCATCTAAACGGCCTAAATCAAACCAAAAATCATCTTCAAAAGCAAATTCCCTTCTTCTTTCTTCTAAGATGTCATCCTTTAAAATCAGTGTTGGTACGGCTGGAGAAGGGGGAGTACCGTATTGAGTAAGTTTAGGATTGGCAACCGTATAATTTCGGTTGATTACCGTTAAATTGCCTAAACCGGCACGGTTACGTATTTTATTAATGGCAGCTAAGGCTACAGGGTCAGAACTGGATTGTGCGCCTGCCATTACTGCTTCTGCTTCAATCAAATATACATCTGCATAACGCATCATATAAGTATTGTTTGCGGCTGATTGTGCACCACCGGAACCACCGTTATCAGCCGGGGAACCTACTACATATTTTTTTACCTGTAAATGGGTTCCCTGGGAGTTGGCATCAAGTGGAAGTGTATAACCACCGCCGGCTACATTTATAGTAGGATAAAAAGAGCCCGGAACCATGATGGTACCATACAGACGGGAATCGCCGGTAACATATTCATCATATAAACTGAAACTTGGTACGAGTACACCATAGCCGTCGCCTGTAGTAGTAATTGAAGAGTTATAAGCAAATGAACCTTGCATCGGGTTACCTAAACCATAACCGCCATTACCGGCCCATTGTAATTGAATTACAGATTCTTCATTATTATTGTTAGCAGTTAAAAATAAATCGTTAAATGTTTTACCGGCAATGTCTGTACCATAGAGTTTAAATTCACCGCTGGCAATTACTTTTTCAGCTTCGGCACGTGCGTTCGGGTAATCCTGCATGTACAAGTAAACTTTAGCTAATAATGCTGATGCCGAACCGCTTGACACCCTTCCCTGAGCAATTGAAGAACCGCTTCTGACCATTTTAGTACAATTGGTTTCAGCAAACTTCAGATCGTTTATAATAAACTTATAAATGTCGGTTACCGGGTTGGTGTGCAACTGATAATCATTAATGTAAGTTTGGGCATTTTCAATAATAGGTACCGGCCCCCAGGTCCTGACCAAGTGAAAGTAAGCCAATGCACGCATTAAACGGGCTTCGCCTAAAGCATTGTTTACCACAGCTGTTGGCACTGTAGCAGGCACTTTTACCGGGAGGTTATTAATGAGTGCATTGGATTGTGCCACTACAATAAACAGCGCATTCCAAGCATTATCTAACTCAAAATTAGTATTGGTGACAGAGAAATCTCCAAAATTGGCTACATCACTGGAATAGCTGCGGCCATTGCCTCCCAACATTTCTGTGATAGACCATCCGGCTTTACCGCACCATCCAAACCAAACCGCACTGTAGAGATCATTTGTGCTGGCTACAACCTGAGCCGGGGTTTGATAAAAATTATCTACTGTAACCGCATCTACCGGAGGCCGGTTAAAAAACTCTTTTTTGCAACTGGTGGCAGTGATCCCAGACATTACCGCAACACCAAATAAATATTTTATATATCTTTTCATACTGTTTTTATCGATAAAAAATTAAAATTCAGCATTGATACCAAACGTAATGGTACGCGGTATCGGGTATCTGCCTGCATCTACATTGGTTAAGAATACGTTTTGATTTAAGGCACCTACTTCCGGGTCCAATCCTTTATATGGCGTAAACACATACAGGTTTTGTCCGCTTGCATAAACCCTTAAGCGCGCCAAAGCTACCCGTTTAATTAGCTTCGCAGGCAGGTTGTATCCTAACTGAACGTTTTGAATCCTAAGAAACGAACCGCTTTCTAAAAAACGGTTTGAGTTTAATAAATTAGGGTTATCACCAATCCTGGGTGTAGGAATATCAGATGTGTTGTTGGCAGGTGTCCAGTAGTTTGCTGCTGAAGCTAATTGATTGGTGTATAAACCTGACAAGCCGGCGTCCTGATAGTTAAGTGCATTAAATATTTTTGCACCGTAAGACCCGTTCAGGAAAACAGACAGATCAAATGATTTGTAAGAAAAATTGTTGGTAATGCCATAAGTAAACTTTGGATTTGGACTACCTAAAGCAACCTGGTCATTGGCATCAATTTTACCATCATGGTTAGTGTCTTCGTACTGTATATCACCTAACCATGTACCACCTGTAGTATTTGAAACCGGGCGGCCGAATTGCACGGGGGCACTTCTTAACTGTTCGTCTGTTTTAAATATTCCCAGAACTTTATATCCGTAAAACTCACCTACAGGTAAACCCGGAGCAGTGCGGGTAACAGGCAAGGATAAGAAACTGACATTTATATTTCCGGGTATAAAAGGAGTACCATTAGCCAGTGAAATAACTTTATTGGTGTAATGAGAGAAAATTAAAGTAGTGCTCCATTTAAAAGCATTACCGGTAAAGTTTCTCGAAGTGATACTGAAATCTACACCTCTGTTGTTTACCTGGCCGCCATTTATAAACGGAGGCGCAATGACACCAGTTCCAGAGTATTCTGCTGTTTGACCAAGTAAAAATGCAGGAAGTGCTGCCTGAAAAAGAAATTTTTTGGAAGTTTTGTTAAAATAATCAACCGAAGCATCTATCCTGTTGTTGAACAAGCTGAAATCAAGACCAATATCAGTTTGCAAAGCAGTTTCCCAGGTAAGGTTGGGATTGGCAATATTACCAACGGCAAAAGCAGTGCCCAAACCGGTTGTAAAAGAGTTAAGCGTAGAACCGTACCGGTAATTCGGGATACCCTGATTACCTACAGCACCATAACCTAACCTGAATTTAATGTTATCTGCATACTCTTTTACTTTAGCCATAAACGGCTCATCCGATACTCTCCATGATACCGCAAAAGAAGGGAAATAACCGGTACGGTGCCCTTCAGCAAATTTTGAAGATTCATCCGAACGGATTGTGGCAGTTAAACTATATCTGCTGTTATAAGAATAAATAGCACGTGCAAATACAGATTGTAAAATATCACCAGGTCCTTTGTATTCTGTAGCGGTAACTGTTTTTGCATCACCCAAACTTATTACCTGTAAAGAATTGCCAGCAACAAAATTTTGTGCACTGGTAGTTAGGCCGCCATATTCAGAATCACTTAACTCATAGCCTAATAACCCGGTTACATTATGCTTTTGGGCAAAAGTATGCGTATAAGTTAAATACTCTTTTAAACCGTAATAAGAACTGTTTGAAGCATATTCCGATAATTTAGCAGTGCTGTTTACAAAATACGGCCCGTAGGCATAAGTTGGTAAAAATACATGTGCGTTGTTGAAGCGAAAATCACCATCCAGTTCAGAATGCAGCGTTAAATCTTTATAAAATTGTAAATCTGCATACATACTTCCGTTGATATTACTGCTCCCCAGCTTGTTTGTTGTTGTTGAAGCAAGTGCCACCGGATTGAGCTGGCCACCGGTTTGTCCGGCTTGGGGCAATGGCCCGGCAAACGAGCCATCTGTATTGTAAACAGCCTGATCCGGTGCAGATAAAGCAGCTAAGTAAACAATACCGCCATTATCACTTAAAGCATTGTTTTGAAAAGTACGGCTGCCGGATAACGAAGTGCCTATTTTAAACCATTTTTTTACCTGACTGTTTACATTAACACGCATAGAATAACGATCAAAATTATTACCGATGATCGTACCGTTTTGATTTAAATAACCGCCCGATATATAATAATCTGTACCTTCTTTGCCGCCTGATACCGACAACTGGTGACTTTGCTGAATACCTGTCCTAAAAACCTGTTTCTGCCAGTTGGTGCCGCTGCCCAGCAAACTTGGGTCAGCAAATTCACCTCTTCTGCCAGTTCCAGCAATATCACCTAATGAATTTTGCAAAGCTGCGTATTGCTGCAGGTTCATCACATCTAAAAATTTCCCTTGTTGCTGGAAACCATAATAGCCGTCATAAGCAATCCGGGCACTGCCGTTCCTGCCACGTTTGGTAGTGATGATAACTACACCGTTTGAACCACGGCTACCATAAATAGCAGTAGCAGATGCATCTTTTAGCACATCAATTGATTCTATATCGTTTGGATCAATGGTTGATAACGGGCTGGAAGTTGTTTCACCGTCACCGCTGCCGGTTTGGCCTTTGTTTGACAGCGAAATTGGCCTGCCCGATGTGGCAATATTATTGGCATCGCCCGAAAGAGGCACACCGTCAATCACATATAAAGGCTCGTTTGATAAACTTAATGACGTGATACCGCGGATATGCACCGAAGTATTGCTGCCTGCTGCACCGGAGTTTTGAGTAACAGTTACACCTGCAGCTTTACCCTGCAATAACTGATCAACACTTACTTGGGGTATATTAGCAATATCTGATGCTTTTATAGAAGATATTGCACCGTTTACATCTTCCCTTTTTTGAGAACCGTAACCAATAACCACTACCTCATTTAAAGCGGTTGTGGTAGATTTTAAAGTTACATTTACTGTTGTTCTGGTGCCGATAGCCACTTCCTGTGTGGTACTTCCGATAAAGGAAAAAACCAAAGTGGCAGAGCCGGCCGGAACAGAAATAGTGTATTTTCCATTCACATCTGTACCGGCACTTGTTTTTGTACCTTTTACCGTTACGGAAGCACCCGGAAGGCTTACTCCTTTGTCATCATAAACAGTACCGGTTACCGTTCTGCCTTGGGCAAAAAGGCTGGAGGTACTGTGCACAATAATTGCAAAAAGCATTACTGCCCGTAGAATTTTACGCATAATTATTAATTTATTTTTAGGTAATTGGTATGGATTACTTCTTCAAAAGTAGAATTTAGGAATAATATACTGTAATGCTATTTAATCATTTTCCTGCTGTAATTTGCTGTAATTTGCTGTAATTTGCTTTAATAACTTTAATTAATGCTGTTTTTACATTAACATATTTTATATTAACATATTTTATAGTTTTATCTAAAAAAAAATTAAATATGACTATCAGAATTATATCTAAACGTTAGTTTAAATTTACCGGAAGAAAACGCTGCGCATTAGTTTTAAAAGTTATTAGCAGTACGATAAATAAGAAAAAAGTGTTTCATAAAAATGATGCTTCTTTTACCCTATAATTTATCGTAAACAATATTGAAATAGGAAGAAAGTGTGTACGGATAATTTGTACCTGCTGTATAAGGCTGAAAATTAGGCGAAATCATGTTCATGGGTGTATGCACGCCATCTCCTCCGTCTCCGGCCCAGCTCCAGCCCAAAATGGTCCACGATTTTGATTTTGCATAATCAACCAGTCCGCTCCAATCTGCCGTTCCGTTTGTCCCGTTTCCAAATTCGCCCACCAAACAAGTCCTGCCGGAAGTTGCCATATAAGCCAGATCCGCAGTAACCATGTTTCCTCCTGAACCAAACTGGCCGCTGCTGTTTACATGCTGCCCTACATAGTTTCCCGGATAAATATGTGCGGATAAAGCAATATTGGTATCGGTAATTTTAACGCCGCCGGTGCCAATGCCAAGCACAGCATTTGCGGCAACATAGGTTTCTTGTCCGTAACCCGGAGCATCAATAATAATCGTGCCCGAATAAACCGTGCGCACAATGGTAATGGCCTGATTATAATAGCCGGCATAATTGGTTGCCGTAAGATTATGGCTTCCCCATTCGTTCATTAGGTTGATGTAGAATTTACCGGAAACGCTTAATGCTGTATAATTGGTTTTCCACCAGTTGGCGCCATCCAATAAATCCGAAAGATTATCAGAACCTAAAACCGCTGCTTTGTGATAAGTGCAAATAATAGTATAGCCATTATCAGATGCTTCTTTTATCCACCTGATTGCGTTGTTAACCTGCGTAGGTTCAATTTCAATGCGCAGGGTTTTGATTTTGGTTTGCTGTTTCATCAATGGAAAACCTAAATCAACATTGCCGCTGCTGTAATAAGAGGGCTGCAAGTTGACACCATTGCCTGCAAGCGTTACAACGGCTGACGGCGTTGTTGTTTTAGTTGTAGTTGTTTGGGCCGAAACTTCATTTGCGTGTTTTTTAGAACAGCAGATCAGCAAAAAAGAAAATGCAAATAATACACAAGCTATGGCTTTCTTGTTAAAAAGTAACTTCATCATTGGTTTCATAAGATGTTTATTAATATAGGGATACAGCACAAACTTAACGCTATGTACATGTCAACTTGTAATACAATTATTTCAATTTATAGCATTAATCGAATCCAATTCTACCGGTTCAATGGCACCAAACCTGTTTAGGTTTATTTCTGCAAAATCATCATGCTTCTTTTAGCACTATAAAATCGCTATCGGCAACCATGAACCAAGAACTATCAGCTATGAACCAAGAACCAAGTGCTATTTTTTATATTAGTTTTTGATAAAAATTCATTACTTCTATCCTTCATAACAACTTACATTTACTGCTTTATAAACTGATGATCTTCTTACCAAAAGCCATTGTATGCTGCCTCAATTAAATTTTCCGGGTTTTATTGTACACAGTTTATTTGCTGTAAAAACAGCATCTGCACAGCAGTCCGGGAAAACAGTCCCTGAAGCATCAGGTCAGTTTTATCTATTTAGATTTTCATGAAACTGCGACAACCATTTGCCTTTGTGCTGCCGGTACTTTTTGCCGGCTTCTGCCAGTTTTCGTTTGCACAATCTCCGGCAAATACACGGTTAAAAATTGCTGCCGAAATGAAAACGTCCATGGTTGATAATCTTTTAAAACCCTGGTATCCGCGATCCATTGATACGGCAAATGGTGGCTTTATCAGTGCTTTTACTTATGATTTTAAGCTCGCTCCCAATCAGGATAAAATGATTGTAACGCAGGCACGCCACGTTTGGTCAACTTCCAAAGCAGCAGAACTTTTTCCTGAAGTTCCTTACTATAAAAGCGGTGCTAAACAAGGCTTTGCATTTTTGCAGCATGTGTTGTGGGATAAAACGTATGGCGGTTTTTACACTTTTACAGATAAAGCAGGCAATCCAAAAAAAGGAAGTTTCGCGCCGAAAGAAGCTTACGGTAATTCCTTTGCCATTTATGCTTTGGCGGCTTATTATCAGGCTTCGGGAGATACCAGCGCGCTTAATCTCGCTATTAAAGGATTTTATTGGCTGGAAAAGCACAGTCATGATCCCGTTTATAAAGGCTATTTCCAGCACATGGAACGAGATGGTACGCCGATAAAAAGAACAGCGAACACGCCATCAAACGCAGAATTAGGTTACAAGGATCAAAACACTTCCATCCATTTATTAGAATCTTTTACCGAATTGTATCAGGTTTGGCCTGATTCGTTATTAAAGGAGCGTTTGCAGGAAATGCTGTTGCTTACGCGAGATAAAATCACTAACGAAAAAGGTGATCTGATTTTATTTTTTCAACCCGACTGGACGCCGGTTTCTTACCGCGACTCCAGCGAAGCTGTGATATTGAAGCATCGCGGATTAAATCATGTTTCTTTCGGTCATGATGTAGAAACCGCTTATTTAATGCTGGAAGCTTCGCATGTTTTAGGTTGGGAAAATGATACAACTACGCTAAGAATCGGCAAGAAAATGCTGGATCATGCTTTGGCAGAAGGCTGGGACAATAAAGTTGGCGGCTTTTACGATGAAGGTTATTACTTTAAGGATAAACCAAGCATCACCATTATTGCTGATACCAAAAACTGGTGGGCGCAGGCAGAAGGCATGAACACGCTTTTGCTGATGGCTGACTATTATCCAAATGATCCGCACCAATATTTTGAGCAATTTAAAAAGCTGTGGAACTACACGCAAACTTACCTGATCGATCACGAACACGGCGACTGGTATCAGGGCGGACTGGATAAACAGCCTGAATATAAAACGGCTTTAAAAGGACAGATATGGAAAGGAACTTACCACAACTTCCGTGCTTTAATGAATTGTACAGCACGCCTCAATCCTGATAAAACAGCGCCCACTGTTCCGCAGAATTTAAAAGTTCAAAATGAAAGTAACCAAACCGTTTTAAGCTGGAGCAAATCCACCGATAACAAAACGATGCTGGGTTATAACGTCTACCAAAACCAAAAACGTGTTGGTTTTACGCCGAATGCTTCTTTTATCATACAAAAATCCGTATCGCCGGGAAATGGAAAATTTACTGTAAAAGCAGTGGATTTTGAAGGAAACGAATCTGGTTTCAGTAAAGCTATCTCCAATTAAATTCAATTTAAATTTATGAAAATGAAAAATCCGGCGTTACTCAGCATAAAATATTTGGTTTTGATACTGTTTTTATCGGTACTTTTTTGGGCTGAAGCAAAAGCACAAACCGAAGTTGAGCCTTGGGGAAATATTACCGGAATACGGATTGACGGACAACTGATGCCGTTTGAAACCAGCCTGAGCGTAATGGGCAAAGACGGGAAAATAACAGCCACCGGCAAAGAAAAACAACGTCCCAAATATACGCGTCAAAGTAATGCGCAACTTATTTCTACAAATATCGACAGCTTATATTTCCAGGAGAAAGTTTCAGATACAGAAAAGGGAAAAGCTACTATCGATATTCAGTTAACTGCAACTGCAGATACAGCAATTACCGGTACTTATTTTACAGTTCAGCTTCCGGCCGGTTATGCAAATGGTTCGATTCAAATCAACGGTTCTCCTTCAATTGCGTTAAGCACTTTGGTTCGGGGCGATCAGGCCCGGGCAAATACTGCTGCCAAAAGTATCCGGCTGATTGCTGCCAAACAACAATTACTGCTTACGTTGAATGCAAGTGCTTCTTTTACCATTAAAAAAGATGGAAGCGGTAATTATGCAGTATATCTGCCTGTTCAGGAAGGAGCAGTTAAAAGAGGACAAGCTTTCCATCAAACTTTTAATATAGAAGCTTCGGGCGAAATCGATAAACAACCTATTACGCTAACTTTGAATCCTGCAAAACAAGGAAGAGTGTTTGCTGGTTTCGGCGGAAACTTCCGTATCCAAAACCCAAAAACAGACCCGCAGGTAATTGATTACAGCTTGCAAAACCTGCGTGTTGCCTGGGGCCGCGTAGAAATGCCCTGGCGGTTTTGGCAGCCTGAAAAAGATGCTGACCCAACAACCGGAACATTAGATATTCGTGTGCAAAAAGCTATGGAAATGGCACAACGGCTTGGTAAAATGAATATTCCTGTAATCCTGACGGCTTGGTCTGCGCCGGATTGGGCAATTGTAGGCAAACCAAATTTCCGCCCTACTCCTGCCGGTGTTTGGGGAAATCCACTGGATAAAAACAGTATGCCGGAAATCTATAAATCCATTGCTGATTATATTCTTTACTTGAAAACCCATTATGGCGTGGAAGTAAGCATGTTTTCTTTTAATGAATCCGATTTGGGTATTAACATCCGGGTAACCGGACAGGAACACGCAGAACTGATTAAAGGATTAGGTGCCTATTTCGTTTCCAGAGGATTAAAAACCAAATTATTACTGGGCGATAATTCTGATGCAACTACTTACGAATTTATTTATCCGGCCATGAAAGATCCGGGAACTAAACCTTATATCGGTGCGGTTTCTTTTCATTCCTGGAGAGGCTGGGAAACAGAAACTTTGCAAAAATGGGCTGATGCCGCAACGGAATTGAACGTTCCTTTAATTGTGGGCGAAGGTAGTATTGATGCCGCTGCCTGGAATTATCCGGCTGTTTTTGCTGAGCCAACTTATGCTTTGCAGGAAATTAATTTATATACGCGATTATTGGCTATTTGCCAGCCTTTAACTATTTTACAGTGGCAGTTAACAGCAGATTATTCGCCGCTGGCTGGTGGCGGTATTTTTGGTGATAACGGCCCTCTTCGTCCAACGCAACGTTTTTGGAATTTGAAACAGTTGTCATCAACCCCAAAAAATGTTTATGCTTTGCCAATTACGGCTAACCGGCCAAATGTTTCCTGCGCTGCTTTGGGCAACAATGCTACCGGCGTTTACAGTATTCAACTGGTAAATAACGGCACAACACGCAAAGTAACTTTAACAGGATTACCAGAAAAAGTAAAAGCTTTAAAAGTGTTTGTTACCGATCAAAAAAGAACGATGAGCGAAGTAAAACGCCTGATAGTAACACACGGAAAAGCAATTTTTAATTTGGATACGCAAAGTTACACTACTTTGGTAAGTAATTAATAAAGAATAAGATACATTTATTATTTAACCCGGAATACCTTTTTCAAATTGCATTTAGAAAGTTATTTTTGTTTTACTTTTTTTAATTCATAAACCGTATACTCTTTTTACATGCCTAAAATTTGTACGCCACTTGTTTGTTGTTTAGCTGTTTTTATTTTGGCATCCTGCAAGAAACCAACTTTATTCAAAGAAATTTCCTCTTCCCATTCCGGCATACATTTTAATAACCTGATCACCGAAAATGATTCTGTCAATCCTTTAGATCTCGTTAACATTTACAACGGCGGCGGCGTGGGCATCGGCGATTTTAACAACGACGGTTTGCCCGATATTTACTTTACCGGCAACATGGTTTCCAATAAATTATATTTGAACAAAGGCGATTTTAAGTTTGAAGATATTACCGATGAAGCCGGCGTTGGCGGACTGGGCCGCTGGGGAAGGGGCGCATCTGTTATCGACATTAATAATGACGGATTGATGGACATTTACGTTTGCAATACTATTTACAAAGACCCAAATAAAAGACGAAACCTGCTGTATATCAACCAGGGAAAAGACAAAAACGGAATTCCTCATTTTAAGGATATGGCCAAAGAATATGGCTTGGACATCAACGTGCAATCAACTATGGCCAACTTTTTTGATTATGACAATGACGGCGACCTCGACCTGTATTTAACGGTAAACGAAGCAGCAGCCGGCGAATCGGAAATCAGGTTCGGGCCGGTTACCAATGATGGTTCCAACAAAAGCACCGGCAGGCTTTACCGCAATGACGGCGACCCGAAATCCGGCCATCCGATATTCCATGATGTTTCTAAGCAGGCCGGCATTACCATAGAAGGTTACGGGCATTCGGCCAGTATTGCAGATATTAACCGCGACGGCTGGAAGGATATTTATGTGGCCAATGATTTTATTTCGTCTAATATTTTGTACATCAACAACCACGATGGCACGTTTACCAACCGGTCAAAAGAATATTTCAAACATACTTCTTACAACGCGATGGGCCAGGATATTCAGGATATCAACAATGACGGGCTTGCCGATGTAGTGGAACTGGATATGAACCCGGAAGACAACTTCCGCAAAAAAATGATGCTGGGCGCAAGCAATTATCAAACTTTTATGAATTTTGATTACTACGGATATCAGTATCAATACGTCAGGAACACGCTGCAGTTGAATGCCGGCCCGAGCGTTGGGCAGAATGATTCTATCGGCAGCCCGGCTTTCAGCGAAATTGCTTTTATGAGTGGTGTTGCGCAAACCGACTGGAGCTGGACGCCATTGGTAACCGATTTTGACAATGATGGTTTTCGGGACATTATCATCACCAATGGTTTTCCGAAAGATGTTTCCGACCATGATTTTATCACTTACCGGCAGGAAGCTTTTGTTTCAAGCTCAAAAAAACAAATGTTAAGCCAGATACCGGAAATCAAACTGCATAATTACGCTTTCTGCAATAACGGCGACCTGACTTTTCGGGATGCAACAAAGCAATGGGGTTTAACGGTGCCCACTTTTTCTAACGGTGCGGCTTATGCTGATTTAAATAATGATGGTGCGATGGACATTATCATCAACAATATCAACGACGAAGCACTGATCTATGAGAACACTGCCCGCGAAAAAGACAAAACAAGCACACATTATTTGGAAATCGAATTTTCCGGAGACCAAAAAAACAGAAATGGTTTAGGTGCCTGGGCGGATATTTACTACAACCACGGCCAGCACCAGGTTTATGAAAACACGCCTTACCGCGGCTATTTGTCCAGCATTCAAAACGCAGCTCATTTTGGGTTAGGAAAAACAGCAACAATTGATTCTGTGGTGATTAAATGGCCGGATGGCAAAAAGCAGGTTTTACTGAATATTAAAGCTGATCAAGTATTGAATGTCAATTTTAGTGCGGCAAAAGAAGCATATACCTGGCAGCAGCCTTTGATAGATACAAAATCCCTGTTTAAAGAAATTACCGCTGCAACCGGCATCAGGTATAAACACAAGGAATCCGACTTTGTGGATTTTAACATCCAGAAACTGTTGCCGCACAAGTTGTCTGCTTATACGCCTGGTTTGGCTGTTGGTGATGTGGATGGCAATGGTTTCGACGATTTGATTATCGGTGGAAATTACCAAAATCCGGCTCAGGTTTTTTTACAGCAGGCAAAGGGAAAGTTTTTGCAGCGCGCTTTGATCAATGCAAAAATCAGTCCGTCTCCCGGTTCCAACGATGAAGGTTTGCTGCTTTTTGATGCCAATGGCGATGGGAAATTGGATTTATATATTGCCGGCGGCGGTTACAGAAACGCGCCCAATACCTACGTTTATCAGGATAAACTATATCTGAATGACGGCAAAGGAAACTTTACTTTAGCACAAAATGCTTTGCCGCAAAATTTTACCAGCAAACTTTGTGTGCGGGCAGTAGATTTTAACAAAGACGGCAAATTAGACCTTTTTGTATCCGGCCGGGTGGAACCTTGGAATTATCCGAAACCGGTTTCGAGCTTTATTTTCAGGAACGACAGCAAAAACGGGCTGGCTAAGTTTACAGATGTAACCAACGAGGTTGCCCCGGCGTTAAAAAGCATCGGTTTGGTTTGCGATGCTTTGTTTACCGATTATAATAATGACGGCTGGCCGGATTTGATTTTGGCAGGCGAATGGATGCCGGTTACTTTCTTAAAAAACAACAAAGGAATTTTTACCAACGAAACGGCAAACACCGGAACCGGCAATAAAACAGGTTGGTGGAATACGATTGTTGCCGGGGATTTCAGGCATACCGGCAGAATGGATTACATTGTGGGCAACACCGGTTTAAACACGCTTTACAAAGCGGGCGATCAATATCCTGTTTACATCACAGCAAAAGATTTCGACAAACACGGTAGTTTTACGGCCATTCCGTCCCTGTTTTTACCCGATCAAAACGGTGATAAAAAAGAGTTTCCGGCTCCCGGAAGGGAAGATCTTTTGAAGGAAATGATCAGCATGAAGAAAAAATTTACCAATTACAAATTGTATGCAGCAGCAACAATGGACGATCTTTTAACGCCCGAACAACAAAAAGGCGCTTTAAGATTATCAGCTAATGAACTTCGTTCCTGTTATCTGCGGAACAACGGGAACGGGAAATTCACCATAATTCCATTGCTAAAAGAAGCACAGGTTTCTGTTTTGAATGGAATGGTGGCCGATGATTTTGACGGAGACGGAAACCTGGACGTTATGATCAGCGGAAATGATTATGGCACAGATGTTTCCATCGGCCGTTACGATGCCCTGAACGGCCTGATGTTAAAAGGCGATGGCAAAGGGAATTTCAAACCGTTGTCCATCCTACAAAGCGGTATTTATATCCCCGGGAACGGAAAAGCATTGGTGAAAATGCAAAGCAGTACAGGTAAATATTTATTGGCCGCCAGCCAGAACCAGGATGATTTGAAAATATTTGAGTTGAAAAACAGTCCGAAAATGATCAAACTTCAGCTATTTGATTGCAGTGCCCTGATCAAATATAAAAACGGGACTTTTGCCAAACAGGAATTTTACTACGGTTCTTCCTTTCTGTCGCAATCGGGCAGGTATTTTAATACGGAAAAAAACATGGCAAGCGTTATTATTACCGATACTAACGGACAAAGCCGAAACATCAAACTAAATTAAAGACGATGAAACTATATAAGTTATTTATCTTGATTTTTCTTACAGGATTTTTGTTAATGAGCTGTAAACATGAAAAAACAGCAGCCATAAACGAAGCAGAAATACTGCATCAGAATGAAGATAAACTGACGCAACTTATTATCTATGATGTGTTTTCGCCGCCGGTTGCCAGCCGGACCTATGCTTACGCTTCTCTGGCATCGTATGAAGCGATGCGTTTTGAAGATCCGAAATATCTGTCCATCTCCAACCAGTTAAAAGATTTTGGCCCGGAAAAAATCCCGGAAAAAAACAAAAAATATGATTTTGCATTGGCCGCCACCAAAGCTTTTTTTACTGTGGTGCGTAAAGTTACTTTTTCGGTAGATTCCCTGAAAAAATATGAAAATAGCGTTTATTCAAAATTCAAAGACAAGCTGGACGATTCTACTTATGCCCGTTCTGTTGTATTCGGGGAGCAGGTGGCAAAAGTGATTTTAAAACGCGCCAATGCAGACAATTACCTGCAAACCCGCGGTAAACCAAAGTTTTTGGGCAGCAATGGTCCCGGAAAATGGCATCCTACACCACCGGATTATCTGGATGGCGTGGAATATTGCTGGGGCACGATGAAAACTTTTATGCTCGATTCTTCTTCGCAGTTTGCAACACCACTGCCGCCCAAATTTAGTGCTGATAAAAACAGCATCTACTTTAAACAAAACCTGGAAGTTTATAACCAGAGTAAAAACCTGAGCCCTGAGCAGCAGGAAATTGCCCGCTACTGGGACGATAACCCGTTTGTGCTGGAGCATTCGGGCCACATGATGTTTGCCAATAAAAAAATCACCCCGGGCGGCCACTGGATTGGTATTACCGCTATTGCCTGCAAAAAAACTCATGCCGATGCCGTTAAAACGGCACAGGCTTATGCGCTGACTTCCGTTGCCATGTTTGATGCTTTTACAAGCTGCTGGCAAGACAAATACAAAAGCAGTTACATCCGCCCGGTTACTGTGATCAACGAAAAGATCGACCATTTTTGGACACCGCGCCTGCAAACGCCGCCTTTTCCCGAATATCCAAGCGGGCACAGCACCATTACCCGCTCAGCAGCCGTAATGCTGACCAAGCTGTTCGGTGATAATTTCAGCTTTCAGGATACCAGTGATTTAAAATATATCGGGATGAAAAGGAATTTCAAATCCTTTGTTCAGGCCGCAAACGAAGCTTCCATCAGCCGTTTTTATGGCGGGATACATTACCGCAACAGTGTTGATGCCGGTGCCGATCAGGGGAAAAAAGTAAGTGATTATATGCTGACGAAATTGAAACTGCAAAACCCATAAGTTACAACAGGCCCCAAAAAGAATATACTTCTTTTATCGCCTAAAATTGTTAAACCTTTAGGGCCTGTTTAAATTTCATCCATTATATTTTTTTCCTCTTCTTTTACGCTATAAAAACCACTAATCTTTTTCTGCTTTTTCTGCTTTTTCTGCAAGGCTGCTATACAAATACTAATTTTCTATGGCTAAAAGAAGCAGTTTTATGACGGATAGTATAGGCAATTATCATCGGACTGGGATTGCCGCCAAAGAACAATAAACAACAGGCTTTAGCCCAAAAACCAAACATAAATATTCCATATACCAAAGTACGGATACCTGAATGCGCATCATTTCGAAAGTGTTTTGGCTAAAGCCAATACATGAGTTTTACAACCTACGCCCAGAAGGCCATGGCAATTTTAGCGACACTGATTTTATAGTAGTAAAAGAAGCATCTACATTTTTACAGTTATCAATCTAACAGACATTTATTTTCATGCTTCTTTTATCCTCATAAAATTTGATTTTTCTATACTTTGCCGAAGCAAAGCAGTACCGGCACCAATTTTATAGTGGTAAAAGAAGCATTGACAAAAAAAACGCCTTGGATTTCTTCAAAGCGTTTTTTATTTTGAAATAAAAATGGAACCTTATTTTTAGTACCCGGGATTTTGTGTTATTGTTGAGTTATTAGCTATTACTATCTGAGGGATAGGCATTAAATCTTTTCCGTTGGGAATGGTAATACCATACGTATTTTTAACATAATTAATATGTTCTCCTGATCTTCTTAAATCAAACCACAGAGACATTTCGCCTGCTAATTCATGTCTGTATTCACTTAACAAAATTTGTGTGGCATCTCCTGTCTTGGCACCTAAACCAGCTCTTTTTCTGATTTGATTGTTGATAATATCAAGTGCTGCAGCCTGGTTTCCGCTTTTAAGCAGTGCCTCTGCCTTGCTTAACAATACTTCGCCGTAACGCATCATGATCACATTTTGACCACCAAAAATATTTGACGGGCCGGTAGAGCCGGTTATACTTGGGTCTCTCCAAAATTTGGTGCCATAATAACCTGATCTAAGTCCGTCGGCACCTTTCCATGGTTTACTTACTGTTCCGCAAGTATTCATGGTTACACCATTTACGGTATAATTAGCAATTACCTTGGGGTACATAGAAATTTTGATAGCCGGGCTTGGATGTACATCACCCGGGCCAATTACCGTAGCCAACTTACGTTTGTCTCCGTCTTCAAAAGAAGTATACAGTTTCGGGTCTGCGTAAGCATAGCCAAAGTTTGAAATTTCTTCAGGCATACCGAAGGAAGACAACCAGTGAGAATCGTTCGAGTGGCCCCATGATTGGTCGCCTCCCGTAGCTACTAAAAACTGCACTTCAAATATTGATTCTGCGTTATTTTGATGATCAAACTCGTGGATATCAATATAATTAGGCAGCAACTGGTATTTACCATCTAACTGGTTAAACGTTGTTACTGCATCAGCATATTTTTTTAACCACATTTGTGCAGCACCTTCATAAGCTAAGGCAGCACCTTTGGTTGCACGGCCTAAATCATTAGCTGCGTAATCTTCTTTCCATGGTAAAAGATTTGCAGCAGTTTGCATATCAGAAATTACAGAAGTGAATACTTCGTCCTGTGTATTTCTTGGATGACGGCCGGCATCAGTTACCGTTTGTAATTCTAAAGGAACTCCGCCAAAATCAGATGCCAAGTAGTAATAAAATAACCCGCGTAAAAAATAGGCTTGTCCGGTTAATTGGTTTGCTAATTTGTCATCAATAACGCCGTTAGCTTTCATTTGTACAACAATCGGGATGGCAGAGTTTGCCCTTGCAATTCCCTGGTAACAGCGTACCCAAAATGTATTAAGCGGATCAAAATCTGATTTTACTTCATAACGCTCAAAGAAAGTGTCGGCACCGTAGTTTTTAAAATCCTGAGACAGGAAATTGGCCTGATACCAAAGGGATTTTAACATAAAATCCACATTGTCAAACGTATCATAAATGGCATTAACCAACCTTATACCATCCTCAGGCTTTTTAAACAATACATCCTGGGAAATATTTGATGAGTCCTTTTGGTTAAGGAAATCCTTGGAACAACCTAATGGAAGCATTAACGTAGTGCCAAGCGAAAAGATAGCTATATAATTTTTTAGTTTCATGATCTTAATATTTTTTAATTAAAATGTCACATTCAATCCAAGCGTATAAAATCTTGATGAAGGATAAGTACCTACATCAATACCAGAAGTGGTTACACTTCTTTGTCCGTTGCCAGGATCGGCCACTTGTCCTATTTCCGGATCTAAACCTGAGTACTTAGTAATTACGAACAGGTTTTGTGCACTTACATATAACCTTATTCTTGATAATGCAATACTTTTAGCCAATGAAACAGGAAGCGTATAACCGATCTGTAAATTCTTTAACTTTAAAAAGCTGCCGTCTTCTACATATACGTCAGACGGGCGGGTATTGCCATTGGGATCAGGTTTGGTTATCCTGGCATAACGGTCAGAAGAATTAGATGGGGTCCAGGCATTGGCTAAATACTGCTGGCTAATGTTTTCGATACCAATTCCACCTTGGGTAGCGCCAAAAGTTTCTAAAGTACGCTCTGCATAGTTGAATATTTTGTTACCAACAGAAGCATATAAAAAGGCATTGAAATCAAATTGTTTGTAAGATGCATCTAAGTTCAGGCCTGTATAAAATTTAGGTATCGGGCTACCTAATTGCACTCTGTCTGCATCTGTTATTCTGCCATCACCATTAACATCTACATATTTTCGATCACCGGGTTGAGTAGGTGCGAATTGATAAAAGGTATTAGCCCCATTTTTTGCAGATGCATTAGCATTCAAAGCATCAATTTCAGCTTGTGATTGAAAGATACCCGCAGATTTAAAGCCGTAGAATGCACCAATTGGTCCTCCTATTTTTGATTGGCTAAAAATGGTCCAGGTACTACCGCCCACATTTGGAAAACCTAAGTTAGAAAAATTGTAAACTGCATCAAGTCCGTCAGCTAAAGTTAACAACTTGTTTTTTAATGTGGTAAAGTTTAAACCGACACCATATTTAAAAGGAGCCTTAGATTCCCGGTACTCAACATTAAATTCTAAACCACTGTTTCTTACACTGCCAACGTTCCTTGCCGCGGTAGTAAAGCCGGTTTGAGAAGGAACAGGTATTTGTAACAAAAAGTCGCGTGAATCCTTTTTGTAGTAATCTACTGTTACAGTCAGGTTTCCACCTAATAAACCCAAATCAAAGCCAATATCCGTTTGATTGGATGTTTCCCATTTCAAATTTGGATTAGGTAATGCTGATATAACCAGGCCAGGCTGATAAATTTTATTAAAAGGATAACCAACATTATCAGGGGATGCCTGTGCACCGCCAGGTGTATATTGGGTGAGATATTGAAATGGGTAAATACCTAACTGATTGCCTACGCTACCATAACTTGCCCTTATCTTTAAATCATAAATAGATTGAACATCTTTCAAAAAAGATTCGTTCTTTACACGCCAAGCTACCGATCCTGATGGGAATATACCATACTGATGCCCCGGTGCAAATTTTGATGAACCATCCCGTCTTATTGTACCTGTAACCAGATATTTATCCATAAATTTATAATTCAACCTGGCAAATTGGGAAGCCAGTGACGTATTGGTTTCATTCCCAAAAAGGTTGGTAACCGTAGTTATGCTTTGTACGGTTCTTAACGCATCACTTACAGAGCCGTTTCCTGATACACCAATCTGGCGGTAAGTATTTTTCTGCTCAGATACACCAGCTACAAAATCAATGCTGTGAACACCAAAGGTTTTTGAATAAGACAAGGTGTTTTCCCATAAAATGTCAAATGTGTTGTTGGCATTTTGAGAATAAAATGACAGTGCTGTAGCTGCTGCAGATCCGTATTGGCCAAAAGCACGGGTATCAGAAGGATTAAAATAATAACCCGAGTAATCAGTACTATTTACACCCAGGTTTGTTTTGATCCGTAATCCGTCAAAAATGGTTGCCTCTAATGAAGTTGTGCCCAGAAAATAATTATTCAGGTTTTTCTGATCTTGTGTTTGTATCGAATAAACCGGGTTGCCCAGATAACCGATAAATTGATTTGTCGGATCATAAAATCCATAATTACCATTAGCATCTTTAACCTGGTCGGTAAGCTTATTACCGGTTATTGTTGGGATTAATTTAGTTAAACTGCCAATTCCTAACCCGGCATTCTGCCCTCCTGTACCAAAACTTATTTTACTGTTACTTCGGGTATATTTTAAACTTGTAGATGATTTAAGCCATTTTAAAGCAGTATAATCCACGTTTAAACCAGCATTATATCGTTTAAAAACAGAACCCATCACGATACCTTTTTGATCCAGTATCCCTGCTGAAAAAGCAGCCTGAACCTTTTCATTCCCGCCTCGGATAGCAAAATTATAGTTTTGTTTTAATCCGGTTTGGTAAAGCTCTTTTTGCCAGTCAATGTTTCTTAAAGAAGAAGGATTGCTCCATTCCGGCTGCACCTGAAAGTTATCAAGATTAGCCGGTGACCTTTGTACCGCTAACGTAGCAAATTGCTGTGCGGTAAGTACATTGTACATTCTTGGTGCAGACTGTACAGACGTTAATGCATCTATAGAAACATCTACACCATCTTTTCTGCCTCTTTTTGTAGTAATGATCACTACACCATTAGAAGCCCTATTACCGTAAATGGCAGTAGCAGATGCGTCTTTTAAAATGTCAATCGTGGCAATATCATTTTGGTTGATGGAACCCAAGCCGGTTGTAACCGGATAGCCATCTATAACATACAATGGCTCATTGCTTCCAAAACTTCCGATACCTCTGATTTGAATTTGGACACCACCACCCGGTGCTCCGTCATTATTGGTTACCTGCACACCGGCAGCTCTTCCTTGTATAGCCTGGTCTAAAGTGGTAACCGGGTTATTTGCAATTTGATTGGCAGTTACAGAACTAACAGAACCTGTTAAGTCTTTTTTTCTAACAGTACCGTAACCAACCGATACCACATTTACTTCCTTTAAAGTAGTGGCATCCGGCGCAATTTTCACATTGATCGCTGTGCGGTCGCCAACTGCAATTTCCTGCGTAGTATAACCAATAAAACTAAAAACCAAGGTAGCGTTAGACGGTGCAGCAATGGAATAGGTGCCATTAACAGCAGTAACTGTCCCTATAGTGGTGCCTTTTACCTGCACGCTTACCCCAGGCAGTGTACTTCCGTCATCTTTGGCAGTAACACTACCTGTGATCTGCCTGTTTTGGGCAAAGGAATTTGACAATGTAAAAACACTAAGTATAAGCGTAAAAAGCGCCCTGCTATACCTGCTGTTTCTGTTAAACAGTAAATCTTTTTTCATAACGTGATCTGTAATTAAGTTTGTACAATTGGTAGTAAGCAAATTTATCATTCATTAATCCTTTTGATTAATAGTAATTTATCAAAAGAGAATAGGATTTAATCAAATTACTTTGCTTGATAAAGCAGCTTGGCTCCTATTATATAAACCCTGATCCCCTTCGGTTTTGTACTTTGCATCGCTTAATGCACCCAATATTGACACCTGTACTAAAATCCAATACTGTTTTTATGCCCTTAATTCTTTTGCCTGAGCCATGCAATAACTTTTGCGGTTTCATCAGGATAAACTTTTATCCGGTGGGTGCGGATATTGTAATGCGCAGCAGCAGCTTTCCCCGATGTATTTACTACGATGGCATCAGATAACCTTTTTGGCATGTGGCAATCAATACAATTTCTTGTAATTACTTTACCGATTGTTGCCGCCATCTTACAGAAATTATGATTGGCTGCGCTATGGCAGGACAGGCATTTTTGGGAATAAGTAGCAATGGTTGGCGTATTGTCGTTATGAACATTATGGCAGGTTGTACAACTTAGTTGGCCATATATAAAACATTTACTGCTTGTCAACAACTGCTTTTGGTTGCCATGCACATCGATCTGATTAGTTGAGTTGTCATAATATTCAGGTTCCTGAAAGTTGGCCAGATCATCACCGGGTTTAAAAGCGAAAGTTGATCTCAGCATAATACTCTTGTTTCCGGAATGGCAAACGCCGCACATATCAATTTTTTGGGCTTTGCTTAAGGAGTTGTAAGATGTTATGTACTTCGCCTTTTTTTCATCGGGGTTTTTCATTTGAAAATCAACATGATCTGCAGCAGGGCCATGGCATCGTTCGCAATCTATTCCTAAAATCATGTTGTTTTTATCAATACCTGCAGGAGTACCTTTAAAGCTGCTTTTTTGATAGGCTGCTTCTTGTACAAAAGAACTATGGCATTCAAAACACCTTTTTAAAACAGGCCTGCTAAAATCTACGTAATCAGGGCTGTATCCCGGACTATTAGTCCAGCTATCCAATGCTTTAAAATAAGATATAGGAAGTTGATATAACTGGTTTCCTTTCCAGTATAAGTAAGTTTCGCCTTTAGCATTACCTAAAATAATATCAAACCGGTGCAATTCTGTCCTCTTTCCGTTAACGTAAGCACTTTGATACATAGCACTGTCATGCTTTTGCATCATCACCTTTACAGTATCATTAAAAATAAAAGTATTGCTGCCGGTTTTAAAACTTCCCTGGATATTTTGAGAAGAAGCCAAACGCGAAGTTTTTAAATGTGCGGTATGTAAATAAGAACTATAAATGTTTTTATGGCAGTTGATACAAGTGCGTGCACCTGCATAACGCGGCCCTCTGGGATCATTGCTTTCTTTACTGTTAAGGCATTCGGAAAGATTGAAAATAAATGGTATCGAAAATAGAAACAGCAGAAGGGTAAACCTTTTTAATTTCATGCGTATCACCTGTGTAAATTTTTTTCAGTATAATCCTGATGCTTCTTTTATCCTATAAAAAACTTTAAACCTTGTATAATTTTTAAAGATACCGGCTGAGGCTGTATCATAAATAAAATTGGGCCTCTGAGAATCGGCTATACGAAAATGTTCTCCACCACCTGTCCGAATAAGTCAACAAAAAAAGAGGCTGATCATGATTTATGATACAGCCTCTTGGGGTGAGGCCACAAACACCAATTTTTTAGTGCTAAAAGAAGCATGGTCATTTTTTAAGATATTGATATAGACACCTTGCAAGTTCCTAATTATTCAGAAACTTTTCCCGGCCAATCCCAGGTCAGCAAATTATCGCTCCAGGCAATTCCTAAAGAAGCGTTCTTATCAAAATCCCCTTTCTCTTCTGTCAATGGCCCTGATCCATGAAAAAACATCATGTATTTACCAAATTTTTTATTGCCCCTGAGATCTAATACAGCACCGGCCGTGATCCTGCCTTTGGCCCAATCCCAATGATCTTGCCCTAAAGTGATGAGTTTCCCCCAATCTTTCCAGTTTTTAAGGTCTGACGAACGCTTAATAGCTATACCGTTTTTGGGCGAATGAAATAAAATGTATTCCTTATTTTCGTACAAAACACAAGCATTTTCACCTGATTCTGTATAACCGAAAAAAGTCCATTTTTTCAAATCATAACTGTAAGACATGCTTACGCCATTCTGCTTGTAAAAGCACCACCATTTTCCTTTTTCTGTTTTGTCTTCCAACAGATACGGATCAATCATTCTGCCCATTTTAGCAAACGAAACTTCAGGGCCTTTTACTTTCATCATTTCTGGCGTACTCCAATTTTCGAGGTCTTTGCTCCGCATGAGGTATAACCTGGCATCACCGGTTCCAAAACGCGGCATCTGAGCAACGGTATAATCAGGACGAGGATAGGTTTGCAAACAAATGATCCATTCGTTATGGTATCGGACTACATTTCCCGGACTGCAAAAATCCAACGACTGGTCTCTGGGCGTGATGATTTTTACCGGAGACCAGTTTTTCAGATCCGATGAATGACTCATGGCCGTATAGGAATATACTTTCCCTGCTTCGGTCCTGATCAAAGTAAAAAAAAGATAAAGCTTGTTGTCATGATATAAAACTGCCGGATCACGGTAAGCTGTTTTATCATCTCCTTTAAAAACAATCGGGGATTTTAATGCGGTCAATAAGTTGTCCTGAGCTTTTAACCGGCTCGTAAACGTCAGCAAAAACAAGAATATGAAAAGGCTGCAACGATTGTACATCAGTATTATTTATTTGATTTTTTTCAATTTAGTTTATTCTCTTTTTGTGCCGATAAAGTTAAATTTAGAAGACAAAGAGTTCATGGCTGATAGCTGATTTCCCGACTGCTGATCGCTAACTGCTAATACCTGATTTCCAATTTTTATACGGTAAAAGAAGCATTGGTATTTTTTCGATATAAATTAAACGGCCCTAATCTACATTAAATAATTACTTTTTATTTGTACCGAAATTGGATTGTAAAGCTTCTATCGCATTGATCAGATAAGCAAAGGGCGCATTCCAATTGATGGCAATTTCGTTGGTGGCATAAGCGCGGTCATCATCAATATAAGCACGGTCCGGAATGGCCGACGGATATTTTACGCCGTCCTGCATGCCAGGGTTTGCGCCGCCAACCAGCAATCCCGGGACCGGATCAACCACGCCATCCGAAACCGAAGGCCGGTGATGCGGGTGCATCGGTGTTTTGCTGCCATAACCGGTTAAAAAACTGTAGCCGGTTGCGTTGCGGCCAAGCAGATAATCCAGGTTGCTTGTTGCGTAGTCCAAATACTTTTTATTCCCTGTCAGTTGGTAAACTTTTATCAAAGCAATGCCCTGGTTTGCTGCCGAGGAGTTGCTTTCCCAATTAAATTCGCGGGCCGTTTTACCAAAAACGGTATGATAAGCCGTTGCATCGGCACCAGTTGTTAACTGATCGGCAAAGGTGATTAAGCGCTTTTTAATTTCGGGCAAATCGGCTTTAGCTTTACCGGTTAATATGTTTTGATTTTTTACGAGTGTATAATATCCCAGCAATTTTACCTGCGCCCAGTTTGGCAACGGCATCGCCTGATCGGCCAGGGCGTTAACGCTATTGTAATAACTTTCGTCGCAGGTGGAAACGGTCAGTTCCGATGCGGCCCAAATAAATTCATCGGTAAAAAAAGCATCGCCATAAGCGCCGGTAGAAATTTTAGGGTCGAAATTTTTATTCATCGATTGCTGTTCGTACCGCATATCTGGGTTTTTAACCGACCAAGCCCATGCTTTTTTTGATGCCGTTAAACAAGAATCGGCCAGCCGCGGGAACGTTGCCGAAAATGGTTTTAAAATACGGCTGGCTTGCGCCATTACGGCTGCAAAATCCAATGTGGCGGCAGTTCCTTTTTGCACAACATACCTGGGCGCCGTTCCTTTTTCGGGCATTTCCATCGCATCAAAGCTGGCATTGGTCAACTTGTTGTAAACACCGCCGTCTTCCGGGTCCTGCATGGCCAGCATCCAACGCAGGTTCCATAAAATCTCGTTCAAAATATCCGGAACCTGGTTTCCGCTTTCAGGGATATTTAATTTTACCGAACGCATATGTGCCGGAAAATCTTCGTATAAAGACAGTAAAGTGCCGGTTGAAATGCCCGAGTTAACCACATATTTGTTATAATCGCCGGCATCGTACCAACCGCGAGGGGCAGAAATTTTACTGCCGGCCGGGCGGTTGTTGCTGGCAGCGGAAGGATGAATAAGCACCGCCGTATCCGGATGGCCTTCTGCACGGTGCCATTTGCCGGCAAATTTTTCGGGCAACGCAGTTGAGGCACGCTGAAAGTAATACGCTTTGATAGAAGCGTTTGCTGCAGCGGCATAAACATTGGGTTTGATGCTGAAAGGATAAGAAGCGCCAACGCCATCAACATAAACTACGAAAGTGCCGGTTTGACGGAACGTGCTGAAATCGGCCAATGCTGTTTTTATGCCTGCAAAATCCGGCTTTTCCGAAGCTTTCAGTTCTCCTGTAAAAACCACTTTTTTGTTTGGTGTTTGCACCGTAAATTTTCCGGCAGTTACGCCCGAAACGATCGCAATTTTCGGTCCTTTTGGATAAAACCCAAGCTGGTTTAAAGCAATGTTAGGTTGATTTTGGGCTTGTAATTTACATGGTGTTGCCCATACGATCAGCAGGATGAGCAACGCAAACTTTGTTGTTTTTTTGCTTCTATTTAAAAACTTCATGTGCTTAGTTTAGGTTGATACTATTTTTTTTTATGCCGCTAAATTTGCATATTGTTCAATCAAATTAATCACAATTCTCAGTTTTAAGAAAATGAACGAAGCTGTTTTCAGAAATTTCAACAACATTATTACAAAGGAAATTGCACCCGGTTTTTTATCCAAATTCATCCACACCCAAAACAACACTATTAATTTTATTGAGGCAAAAGCGGGAAGTGCAGTTCCATTGCACCAGCATGTGCACGAGCAATTATCTTTTGTTTTAGAAGGAAAATTTGAGCTAACGGTTGATGGCACTGCAAAGATCCTGGAACCGGGGCTGTTTGCCATAATCCCGCCAAATGTTGTGCATGGCGGAATTGCTGTTACGGATTGTAAACTGATTGATGTTTTTAGCCCGGTGAGGGAAGATTATAAAAGCTTGTGATACAGGTAAGCAGGCCGATCAATGCCTTGACCTTCGCTTCAGCACGCCGCCTGCTGCTTCCTTAATAATGCTGGTGAACACAAATGCTTTTGGATCTATTTCCGCCACCATGTTTTTCAACCTTCTCAGTTCTAAACGCATAACAACGGTAAACACAATATCACAGGGCTGACTAACATCAAAACTTTCTTTCAAGAAACCGCGTTCGCCTTTGTAAATAGTAATGCCCCGGCCTAAACCCATCATACACATCCTGAACGTGTTCTACACTGTGATAAGAAAGATGCCTTGGTAATTCTTTGCTCAATTTATTAATAATGAATTTACCGGCCCTTTTAAATAGCATAAATTGCGTAGGATTTAAAGTCCTAAGCTATTGAAATGTTTGATCTTTAAAAACTGGCCGGTTTACAATTTTAATTTATACAATTGATAACTTGGCGGCTACAATATGTTGAATGATCCATTAACACATTAGGCAAAAGTGATAACCTTACAGTCCATAGAAAAAATGCTACCATCAAAAAATTACGCTTCTTTTAATATCAAACCGGGAATTATAGGATTGATGCTCTTTTGTTCCTATGCTTCTTTTGCACAACAAAAATCAGTGTCTGGCTTAACTCAATACGTAAAACCGATCATCGGTACGCAGCGGATGGGCCATACTTATCCCGGCGCAACGGTTCCTTTTGGCATGGTCCAGTTAAGCCCGGAAACAGACACGGTCAGTTACGAGCAGAACGGCAAATACAATCCTGATGTTTATAAATACTGCGCAGGTTATCAGTACGATGATAAAACGATTACCGGCTTCAGTCACACACATTTCAGCGGAACAGGGCATTCTGATCTGGGTGATTTTTTGGTGATGCCGACTGTTGGTCCGCTGAAACTAAATCCCGGGCTATCTACCCAGCCCCGCAGTGGTTACCGTTCTGCTTTTTTACATGTAAACGAAGTATCTGCTGCCGATTATTACAAAGTAAAGCTGGACGATTACAATGTTACGGCAGAAATGACGGCCAGCACACGCGTTGGTTTTCATCAATATACTTTTCCGAAATCAGATCAGGCGCACATCATCCTCGATCTAATGGCTGGAATTTACAATTATGAGGATAAAAACGTGTGGACGTACCTCCACGTGGTAAACGATACGCTGGTTACCGGTTACCGGCAAACCAACGGCTGGGCCAAAAACCGTGTACTTTATTTTGCCATGAAGTTTTCCAAGCCTTTTATTGCTTATGGCAACCGCAATTATTCTAAAAAAGAGGTTTACAGAGGTTTTTGGGGAAAGTTTAACCAAAGCAAAAACTTTCCGGAAATTGCTGCGCAGAAGCTTCGGGCATACTTTGATTTTAAAACGGAAGCAGGAGAAAAGATCAAGATCAAATTTGCTTTGTCGCCGGTAAGTATGGAAGGCGCATTAAACAACATGCAAGCCGAATTGCCCGGTTGGGACTTTGAAAAAGCAAAACAAGCCGGACAAGCTTTATGGGAAAAAGAACTAAGCAAGATCAGCATCCAAACCAAAAGCACGGCCGAAAAAGAAAACTTTTATACGGCGATGTACCATGCGATGATCAACCCGACCATTTATATGGATGCAGACGGCAAATACAAAGGCTTGGACCAGAACGTGCACCAGGCCGACAGCTTTACCAATTACACCACTTTTTCTTTATGGGATACTTACCGTGCACTGCATCCGCTTTTTAATATCATCGAACCGGAAAGAAATGCAGATATGATTAAATCCATGCTTGCACATTTCGAGCAAAGCCCGGAACACATGCTGCCCATTTGGTCAAACTCCGGTAACGAAAACTGGTGCATGTCTGGCTACCACAGCGTTGCGGTTATTGCAGATGCCGTAATAAAAGGCAATGCTTCTTTTAACGCCCAAAAAGCATTGGAAGCCTGCGTAACAACTGCACGAAAGCGCAATTATGAAGGCATTGGCGAGTACATGGACAAAGGTTATATCTCCGATGAAAAGAGCGGCGTTTCGGTTTCTTCTACCCTGGAATATGCTTATGATGATTGGAGCATTGCCCAAATGGCCAAAAAGTTAAACCAGATGGATATTTACAACGAGTTCGTCAAACGCTCAGAAAACTACAAAAATGTTTTTGATGCTTCCGTTGGTTTTATGCGGCCGAAATTAACCGATGGCACTTTCCGTAAAAAGTTTGATGCTTTATCTACCATCAACGAAGGTTTTATTGAAGGGAATTCATGGAACTATACTTTCTTCGTCCCCCAAGATCCAACCGAATTAATTAAACTGATGGGTGGCAACAAACGTTTTATTTCCCGTCTGGATTCTTTGTTTACCATGGACTTGCCGGATAAATACTTCGCAGAAACAGAAGATATTACGCGCGACGGCATTATTGGCAATTATGTGCATGGCAATGAACCTTCGCACCATGTGGCGTATTTGTACAACTGGACCAACCAGCCCTGGAAAACGCAGGAACGCATCCGCATGATCTTAAAGCGGATGTACAAACCTACTCCTGACGGTTTGGGCGGAAACGACGATACCGGGCAAATGAGCGCCTGGTACATTTTCAGTACGCTGGGTTTTTACCCGGTTGCGCCCGGTTCTGATCAATATTCATTGGGAAGTCCGGCTATTGAGGGCGCAACTGTCCAACTTCAAAACAACAAGACTTTCACTATCGAAGTAAAAAACCAAAGTGATAAAAATGTGTACGTAAAAGAAGTATTGTTAAACGGACAAGTGCTTAAACGAAACTTTATCACGCACCAGGAAATCATCAGCGGTGGTAAAATTGTGTTTGAGATGAGCAGTAAACCTAATACTTCATTTATCAGCCTAAATTAATCCCCATTTCAATTATAAGTAGATTGGTTTTGATTTGACCGGGAAAAAGCGATGCTTCTTTTATCCTTATAAAATCAGTGCCTCTAAAATTGCCACGGCCATATGTTGTGGGTTGTAAAACCTAACCAATACACCTTTGAAACGATGCGCATATAAGAAACTGTATTTAGTGTATGGGATATTTATGTTTGGTTTTTGGGCCAGGCCTGTTGTTTATTGTTCTTTGATCCAAGGCCTTTAGGCCGTAGCAATTTCAGTCCGGTCATAATTTTACCCATGCCATCCATCCTTAATAAAACTGCTTTTTTTAGTCCTGAAAAAATGAGTGTTTGTATAGCAGCCTTGCAAAAAAAATAGAAAGATCAGTGTTTTTTATATTGAAGTTGTTTAAACTTATGTCGGGCAGAGTTAAACCGGTAGACAGATTTTTCCGGATTGAACAGTTTTTTGAAGAGCCGCAGGCTCGGCACATACTGTAAAAACGGGTTTCAACCCGTTTAACTAATAAGTTTAAACAACTTCAGCGTAAAAGAAGCATAAAAAATATTATGGGTGAAATTTAAACAGGCTTTAAAAACTAAATTTTTATTACTTCCGCAATCCCTTAAAAGAAAATCCTTTACAGGGCGTTTTTCTTGGTAATGAATGCGATAAGATACATCTGGGGCAATTGCAAGTAAAAGAAAAGGTAAACCAAGCGGGGGTAGATGGGATAATGAATTACTTCAAAAGCCCCCGGAAGGCACCTATTCATTTTCAGGTTTCTTTTTCAAAAAATCGCCTAATTCTTCTATCTTATCTGTCCCTAAAACATCAACACCTAACCTTATCAGGGTAACCCAACTGCTTTTTGTATCTGGGGTTGCCCAAAAACGGACCATCTTTCCGGCCGAATGCACACTGTCAATTGCCCCTTTTACCCTGGTAATTTCATCGCTGGCCAATACGCCTTTGCCATCCCATTTGGTATATCTGGTAAATGGAAAACTGACCAGCCCTATCCGTTGCCATTGCCCCTTTGTATATCCATCCAAATGATCTGTATCAAAAGTGATCCAATCGGGATAATTTCCCAATTCAGCAGCGGGAGGTATAGCCCCGGTCATAACTATGGAAAGCCTGCCCGGTTGTCCCGGGTAATTGATGTATTTTTTTAGCGGTTCAAGCTCTTTTATTACCAGCGGCAGTACTGCTTTATGATCTTCTTTTATTTCGATAAGTAACCGGAGCTGTCTTGTTTCATCATGTTTAAACTTTTCAGCCAAAGGATCAATGTATAAGATTTTTAACGATCGTTTTGCGCTGATCTCGTTCTTATTGTGCCCAACCATCAATTGCCCGTCAATAGCATAAACATCGGCCTCAATGGATCCAAAACCTTTATTATAGGCACGGTAAAAAGGGATGTCATTTTTATAATCATTATGAGAATGGGCATTGGCCACAGAAAATTCTTTTATCTGTGCATGGGTTGCAATACTAATGCTTATTAATGATAGGAAAAAGGCGATGGGTTTTGTTAAATTAATCATTTTTTAGTTATGAGAGCCTGTTTAAATTTTGTTCTGTTTATTTTTTATGCTTCTTTTATCACATTAAAATCATTACGTTTTTATCGGTTGATAGCTCATACCCTATAAAACACAAACACAAAATTTATATGCCTAAAAGAAGTAAATAAATTTCTGATATAAGTTTAAACAAACGCTTATATTAAAAACCATGATGCTTCTTTTATCCTGCAAAAATTAGTATTGTATGATTTATACAAGGCTTAATGATTTTTATAGGCTAAAAGAAGCATGAAAATGTTTTGTCAATGAATTAATCAACCAATTATATGTTGAGGTTGTTTAAACTTATCTGATATAGAGTTAAACCGGGGGCATGTTTTCCGCGTTGAACAGTTTTTAAAGAGCCGCAGGCTCGGCTCCTATTGTAAAATGAGTTTCAACCCGTTTAACTAATAAAGTTTAAACAACTTCATTATCTGCTTTTTGAACCGGATACCGATGAAGTTTTACTGCTGAACAATGGATTGATACGAAAATATTTGTCTCCCGGAAAACTAATTACGTAATCCGATCTGAAATGTGTGCTTTTTAAGTAATAATCGGTGGTGATGATTTGCGCGCCCGAATTGCAGGCGGCATTAAAATCAGATCTGTCATTGGTACGTGCCTGTTGCGTGTCTGCATCGGCACGGGTACGGATGATGTACCCTTTTTTAACCAGTTCTTTTATTTGCGGGTCTTTCGGGTCGTTCCGGATCATCATGGCCGCTTCCGGCGTTCCTGCATCGGCATTGGCAAACATCGCCCTTCCTTTTAAGGAAGGATGCCCGGCAATATAAGCCGCCCTTTTACGGGCATGGTCATCCAGAACGATCAAAAATTTCCCTTTGGCTGCTTTTAAAGTTGGCCAATTACCATGCAGGACAGCATCTTCCAGGGTTTTATAGTTGCCTTTTACCATGTCTGGTGTGATCAGGTTTTCTTTGCCGAGATTGTCCAGGATGGTTTTATCCAGTTCGTTTAGGGTCTTCTCCGTAAACCGTTCCGGGGCGGTAAAACCGGCGCGTTTGATGCTATCGTCTTTAGCTTCTAAAGTGATAAAAATTGGATTGTGGTTTGGATGTGCTTCAGACCAGGTTTTTAACTGCTGCAAACCATCTTTTAAGGTGAGGAAATTGCTGCGGAAATCCAATTCTGTAACATGGAACACTTTAAAACCGGGTTCTTTCATCTCACCCTGCGGATCAAAAGGCGCCTGGTCTTTCGCCCAGTCCAAACCTTTCGGATGTGCATATTTTCCCCCTTTTTCATCGGCATAAACATCAATCTCTAGGTTTAACAAACCCAGGTCTAACTGCTTTGCCAAACTGATGTGTTCGTAATCTAACTTACTGGCAGACACAGAATCTACCTTCTGGAAAACTTTAAACAAAGCCGGGTCTATGGCTTTCTTGTAACTGTTGTGCGAGCCAATGACCTGGATTTTATTGATAGGCACATTGTCGTCATCAGCATTGTTCCAACTAAAAGCTGAAAGGGATGTAATTAAAAGTACAGTTAAAATAGATTTCATTTTATGTTTTTTAATACTGGATTTAAGTTTATCGCTGATCCTGATGTAATGCTTCTTTTATGCCTTAAAAACTTGTGCTTGCTTTAGTCCCTTTAAAAAAAGGACAACAATTTTTATGGGGTAAAAGAAGCATGATAAATATACTGACCAGGATTTAAACAACATTTTAGTATAATGCCAACATTTACAATTAATAACCGGGATTTTGAACCAAATTAGGGTTGGTTTTTAATTCGGTTGACGGAACAGGGTATATCCTACGGGTCACGTCTTTGTTCATAGACAAGACATCGTTTGGCAACGGATACTCCACTTCAAACTGTCCAAAGCGAATCAAATCGTTCCGGCGCCAGCCTTCCCAGGAAAGCTCACGGGCACGTTCATCCAATAAGCCTGGCAAGTCAACAGATGCAGCCAATTGCGCACCGGCACGGTTCCGCAATTTATTGACCAAAACCAAAGGTGTTTGCAGTTCCCCGGCTACTGCTGTTGGTGCAGCCCCCCTTAATTCAGCTTCTGCTTTCATCAGATACACATCGGCTAAACGGAAAACGGGCACATCATTGCCATTTAGGCGCGTAGCCTGGATCGTGGTTGGGTCAGGATAGTATTTGATCGAACGGATACCTTCAGCCTGACTGGCAATAGTATTGCCAACGTCCATCGGTTTTCCGGGCACCAGTACTAATTGCGGTGTAATGTTAATTTGTGTAGTGGTTCCCGGATAATAAGCCGGTTGGTTAGTAAAGCCGCCGTTCCCGTCCGGGTAATACTGCGGGCCAACTAACCATGTTTTTGTCCTGAAATCATTAGGGATGTTAAAGCGGTTATAAAATTCCGGCGTAGTGCTCATGGCAATGCTTAAACCCACGTTGATTCCGTACGCTGGTACTAAGTAATAATAAAAGCCAAAACGGGTGAACTGGTTTCCCGGGATTTGCTGGTCATAAGGAACGGCAAAAATAGTTTCGTTGATTTGCGGACCGTTATTTGGCAGAAAAATATCCCTGTACCGGGCATCCAGAAAATAATTTTTATTGTTCTGAACACTATCGGCCATCGTTACCACATCCTGATAACGTGAGGTTCCGATGTAAACACCAGCGTTCAAATACATTTTTGCCAGCAGGGCAAACACCATCCCTTTTGTCGGGCGACCATACTGCAAAGTATTGGTAGCACTGTTGTTAGATTTGGAAGGAAGCTGCGGAAGTACAGCATTCAACTCACTTTCGATAAACTGAAATACCTTGGCCCGGGGCTGTGTTGCAGGAGGTGTATTTGCCGGAAAATCCGTAATAATAGGTACATTGCCATACAGGTCCATCATAAAGAAGTAATACAGTGCTCGCATGGCCCTTATTTCGGCAACGTTTGCCAACTTCAACGCATTGGTAGAGGCGGATGAATTGACAACAGTGATCAAGCGGTTACAAGTATTGATACCGCTAAAGCCCCATTGCCATACGCCGATAACGTTCGGATGGTCAAACGTCCAGGTATGGTAATGCAATTGCCGGTACTGGCCGCCATCATCAAAATTTCCGTCTCTCGCCGGTAAAATCACTTCATCGGTCGCAAGTTCCTGCATCCGCCAGTAAGGCACGGCATAGTTTGACGACAGGTTAGAATACATAGTGCCCAATAAGGCATTATAATCCGAATTGGTTACCGGGAAATTTGATTTTACATATTGTGATTCAACCGGTACATCCAATTTGGTACAGGCATTCATGGCAATGATAACTACAAGCCCTGCCATTAATAAATATATGTTTTTCATCTCTTAGGTGATTGTTTGCTGTTAAAATGATGCGGTTAACCCGAAAATATAAGTGCGTGTTTTGGGATAAAAGTTATTGGCGTCTATACCAGGGGTTAAACCACCGATATTGATTTCAGGATCAATGCCTTTGTATTTAGTGATGACAAAAAGGTTATTACCGGACACGTATAAGCGGATGGCTTTTATAGCCTGTATTTTTGGCTTGATCGTATAACCCAGCGTTGTATTATCTAAGCGTAAATAGGAGCCGCTTTCCAAATAGCGATCTGAGATCAGGTAGGCGTTAATATCACTGAATGATTCCCCTACAGTAAATCTCGGTATATTCTGAAACTTGGCATCTGCAGGGTTGTTCAGCGAGGCCAGGGTTGCGTTCAATATCTTGTTGCCTAATACACCTCTTACCAAAAAGTTAAGATCAAAATTTTTGTAAAAGAAGCTGTTGTTCCAGCCGTAGATCAAGGTAGGCTGTGCATTACCGGCAATAAACTGATCGGTAGTAAGCGGTTGCGTGGCGATGGTTTTACCGGCAGCGTTTTGATAAGTGCTCACACCGGCAGCATTTTTGCCCATGTAGTGCCATAAATAAAAAGTCCCTAATGGCTGGCCGGGCTGCACAATCTGGCTATAATTTCCGGATTGGCCCTTACCGCCCAATTGGGCAGCGTAAAAAACCGGAAGATTGAACTGGCCATTGGAAAGGCTTTCTACTACGTTCTTGTTGTGGGAAAAGTTAAGTGATGTCCGCCAGGTGAAATCACTGGTTTTTACAGCAACAGCATTTAATACCACTTCAATACCCGAATTTTTAATTTTACCGGCATTGGCAGTGATGGTAGGGGTAAAATATTGTGTCAAAGAAACAGGGTACTGATCATAGATCAGGTCTGAAGTTTTTTTGATATAATAATCCACCGAACCACTGATCCTATTTTGCAAGAAGCCAAAATCTAAGCCGATATTAGTTGTTGCCGTGCTTTCCCATTTTAAATTAGGGTTATCGTTTCTTACCGGCCCGATGGCATTAGTCACATTTCCATTGTAGAGAAATTTACTGCCGCTTCCCTGCGAACCATAGATCAGTAATGCCGAAAAAGCATCAAAACCTAAACTATTGCCAGACACGCCATAACCGGCACGAAGTTTTAGATCACTAAAAGCAGGAACCTGTTTCATAAAATCCTCATTAATGATCCTCCAGGCACCAGACACCGCAGGAAACAATCCGTAGCGATGGTTGGCACCAAATGCTGAAGAACCATCATCCCGCAAGGAACCCTGCAACAAATATTTATCTGCGAACTGGTACTGCACACGGCCGTAATAAGAAATCAAACGAAGGGTAGAAATTGGGTTGTTATCAAAAGGGATTTGTGAAATTGAAGAGGGATTGGACAAAAACAGGTTGTTATAGCTTAGGTTATCATTGGAGAACCCTTGTGTTTGCACGCCAAAGCCATCATTGGTACGGTTTTGCTGATAAGAATAACCTGCCAATAATTTTATGGAATGCTGGCCAAAAGTACGGTCATAATTAAAATATGATTCTGCAATATTATTGGTATTTAAATAAGAAGAACGGTGGGCAACACCATTTGCGCCAACAGCCAGCCCGGACGAACTATTCAGGTAATAGTTGTTGTTGTTTTGGTCGCGCTGCTGCGACACGCTTAACGTAAATCTAAGCCCTTGTACTATATCTACCTGTGCAATCCCATTGACCAGCGTTTTGTTGCTGTTGTTGCTAATGGTATTGTTGTTTAATAAAGATAAAGGGTTTAACGTGCCGCCTCCTGTGCGGGCATAATTCTCTTTGTAGGTTCCGTCAGGATTAAACGGGCCAACGGTGGGCAGGTAAAACAACATACCGGGCAATATATAGGACTGGAATATGTCATCCGTTTTGCTGTTGCTGTTGGTTAAGTTCAGGCTTAACTTTAAACGGTCGTTAAAAAAACGCTGGTTGATGTATCCGCGGTAAATGGTACGTTCCAAGCCTGTCCGTTTTAAAATACCATTATTTTTAAAATAATTTACACTGGCACCATAGTCCGAATTTTTAGAAGCCCCTCCATAGGACAAGTTATGGTTTTGGGAAAAGGCCTTGCGCTCGATCAGGCTCTGCCAGTCTGTATTTGATCCGTCGTCATTTAAGGGAATTGCCAAAGGTGCCTGGGCATTATCCTTTAAATACTGGCGTAACTGATCGCCGGTAAGCATATCTATCTTTTTAGATACGTTGTCCATCGCGGCATAACTGCTGTAAGTAAGCCTTGTCTGTCCCAGTTTTGCTCTTTTAGTGGTGATAATGATGACGCCATTGGCCGCTCTTGAACCATAAATAGCGGTTGAAGAAGCATCTTTTAACACATCTATGCTTTCAATATCTGCCGGTGCCAGCAAATCAATCGAAGCGCCCGGAACACCGTCTATAACATAAAAAGGTTCTTGTGCACCGGTTCGTATGGTTGACGGCCCTCTTAAAATCACAGACGGAGCCTGGTTCGGGTCACCACTTTTGGTTACGTTAAGCCCCGGCACTTTGCCCTGCAATAATTCGGCAGGTGTAGTTAAAACGCCCTGGTTAAAGTCTTCGGATTTTAAAGAGGTAATTGAGCCTGTCACATCCTGTTTGGTGGATGTTCCGTAACCAATTACCACCACATCTTTTAACTGTTGTTGATTAGGCAATAAAGAAACATCCAGTGTACTGTTGTTGCCAACTGTAAACTCTTTGGATACAAAACCGATGGAAGTAAACCTTAAAACTTCTGTTTCGCTGTTTATGATGATGGAATATTTCCCGTTTTGATCGGTTGCTGCACCCCTGCCGGTACTTTTCAAGGTTACCGAAACGCCGGGAAGCGGTTCGTTTTTCTCGTCGGTAACTGTACCGTTAATGGTTCGCCCGCTTTGTTGGAAAGCAAATGAGGGCATGGTGGCCAGCAGCATAATACTGAACAGCAGCAGGCAATGCAACCAACCATTATTACGCACCTGCCTGAAAAAATCAGTGTAAACTTTTTTCATAAAATAATTTGATTTCTGTTAAAGAACCTTAAATGATTAATAGCATTAGTTGTACTTGTTAATGCTGCAAAGAAAGGTTTCGATTGTTATCAAATTATCAACAGGATGTTACACTTTTAACTATAGAACAATAATATGGATGGATAAAAAACACTTTTCAATCAATATAAAACATTAAGAATGACATACATAAATTCTTTATTTTAACAGCTTGCCTGTTTATGTTTCCTTAACAATAAATTAACAACAGCTATCTTTAAAAAGCTTTTTCATTAATGATATTAAAACCATATAAAAATGCAGTATATTTTGTATGCTTCTTTTATCACTTAAAAAACAGCAAGCCTGATGTATTTTTTGGACGAGAACTGACCGATAATAAACAAATACCAATTTTATAGGGGTAAAAGAAGCATTGTTAAAAAGCCAGGACTTGAAGAATTAGCCATAAATTTAAACTGGCCCTTAAATATAAAAGCAGATCAGGGTTTAATTTTTATCAGGAAACCTCCGTTCAATAAGTGGTCAATGCTTCTTTTATAAGCAAAAAATCCGCATTGCTGTTACGTCAACGCGGATTTTCTATGGATAAAAGAAGTATCCCTTAATTAGGCAGGAAACTTTTCTTCCGGTTTTTCCCTTTTCCAAAAACGGTGTTTACCAATGGCTTCAATAAAAGTAGCCGGCGGTTGGTTTAAAACCAAACCCGTGCCCACTAACTTCGGTTCGTCAATTGTGCCCGACAATACTTTTTTACCGAGGTAAGAACTTTTAAGCAACCCTACAGCTTCTTTATCGGCTGCAATTGGTTTACAATGGCGGTAGGCTTCGTCCACAAAATGAAAAGCATCGCCTTCTTTTTCCAAAGCAGCAATACTGTCTGCACCGCCGGGGATGTAAACGGCATCAAACAAAACAGAAGCAGCAGTCAAAAAGCTTTGATCTACTTTAATCCCGTTGCCTTTGCTGTCTTTGATCTTGCCCATTTTGGGTGCAATTACCTTCGCCATCGCATCTTCTGCATTCAAAGCTGACTTCATCAAATTCAAAGCCTCGCCATCTACGCCATTTGCAGCCAGAATAGCGACCTGACGGGTTTTAATGCTTGGGCTAACAATCCTGGCCATACTTAATGCTTCCGATTTTTTAATGGATGACTTGCCTTTTACAGATTCGTTTTGTACCGGATCCGCGTCTGCACCATGGCTAAAATTCATCGGCATTTCTGGTTTTGCCGGTACTGGCATGCCTAAACCTTCTGCTACTTTACTCACTAAAGTTGCGTCAATTTGCGATAATAAACCAAGCATCCGGGTGCGGATTTCTTCCAACTCAACCTTGCTCAATTCAAAACGCAAAGCATCAATAATGTGGTTTTGCTCTGGTTCCGACTGGCTGTTGAAAAACAAAGTTGCCTGACTAAAATGATCGCGGAAACTATCGCTGCGCGCACGGATTTTTTTGGCATCAATACGTTCCTGGTACGAAGTAAAACCACCTTCGGCAACTTTAGCCTGTTTAGGGCTGCCGCTGCCAATTGTATTAGGCTCGTAAGCTGCGCGGCCGGTATTAATGGTTTGACGCATGTGCCCTTCGCGCTGGTTGTTCACTACCGGGGCAATAGAACGGTTGATTGGGATTTCATGAAAATTAGGACTGCCTAAACGCGTTAACTGTGTATCGGTGTAAGAAAACAACCGGCCTTGCAGCAGCGGGTCGTTTGTGAAATCCAGTCCCGGCACTACATGGCCGGGGTGGAAGGCCACCTGCTCGGTTTCTGCAAAATAACTGTCGGGGTTGCGGTTCAGCACCATTTTACCAATCCGCTGTACCGGCACTAATTCTTCGGGAACTAATTTGGTAGCGTCTAATATATCAAAGTCAAACTTGTGTTCGTCTTCTTCCGGGATCAGCTGAACGCCCAATTCCCATTCGGGGAAAGCACCGTTTTCAATCGCTTCCCATAAATCCAACCGATGGAAATCGGGGTTTTTGCCGGATATCTTTTGCGCTTCGTCCCATGCAACAGAGAACATGCCCTGAAGGGGTTTCCAATGGAATTTTACAAAAGTTGCTTTACCTTCTTCGTTAACGAAACGATACGTATGCACGCCGAAACCTTCCATCATCCGGTAGCTGCGCGGAATGGCACGGTCGCTCATCAGCCACATCAGCATGTGCATGGATTCGGGCATCAGCGAAATAAAATCATAAAAAGTGTCGTGCGCCGAAGAAGCCTGAGGAATTTCGTTGTGGGGCTCTGGTTTTACGGCATGGATCAAATCCGGAAAGTTGATGGCATCCTGTATAAAAAACACCGGCATGTTGTTTCCCACAAAATCATAAATCCCTTCTTCGGTATAAAACTTTACCGAAAACCCCCTCACATCACGTGCCAGGTCGGTTGAACCGCGGGAACCGCCAACGGTAGAAAAGCGGGCAAATACAGGTGTTTTACGGGAAGCATCATTTAAAAAACCGGCTTTGGTGTATTGCGCCATTGGTTCGTAAACCTGAAAATAACCATGCGCACCAGCACCGCGTGCATGTACTACCCTTTCCGGAATACGTTCGTGGTCAAAATGGGTGATTTTTTCCCGAAGGATAAAATCTTCCAGCAGCGTCGGGCCGCGTTCGCCTGCTTTCAGGGAATTGTGGTCGTCGTTTACTTTTAACCCCTGGTTAGTGGTCATAAACTTACCATCGGCAGAAACCGTGTCCTGAGCCAGGTCCTCCAGTTTCTTGTTTGTTTCTTTTCTGTTTTGCTGATTTTTGTTCTGCATGTTTTAGTTATAAAAAAGGTTTTAATTCTCAAGGGCGTACGATACTGTTTTTATAGGTATAAAAACAGTAGTATCGTTTATCTTAAGGGCATCTCTAAAAACCCGTATTATTTGTTTGGCCTCATCTTTAATTCCTCTCCATTGGAGAGGAAAAGGAGTGTTTTTAGAGATGACCTTAAATATATCTTCCCGTTATTAAAATAGATTTTATTGTCCTTTGTTTTTGCCTCAAAGGAATAAAGGTATTGAAGCCTTAAATTTATTGATCATCTTCCTTGTCGGGGGCTTTTTTATAGAAAAGAAATACTTGCCAATAATAATGGAACAGAGGCTGGTCGGCCCGTTTTGTTCTTTATATAAGTAAAGTATTTACCAACCATTGCTAAAGGCTTGTTTAATAGCAAAATGATACTTCGCCGCTATCAAATTGATATGTTTACTATGGGCTTTCGATGTTGATCCGTTTAAGCAATCCGTTTAATTAGTTCGCTGTCAGTATGTTGACTTTTATTGAATCCAATTGGTATTGCCTTTGCACCAGGCATAAAAACAAAATAATAAAAATGAAAACTTTAAAATGCCTAACAACTATTCAACCGTGTGTTGTAATAACTTCTTCCAAAAAGAATTTAAACATTAGCAGTCTTTACTTTTGATACTTCAAGCTTGCCTGCCGATAATCATCTAATTAATTCCCAAGATAGTCCTTGGATTAAAATTTTTGTTCGAGGGCATTTATTTAAACCCTGTAAATCACTTGTTTTCGCTATTTAAAGCGATCTGCGTGATGCCTTATTAAGGGCATATTTTTACAATTAATTTAAATTTCAAACATCATTTAATGAAAAAACTATTATTTACTATTGCCTTTTTTACCGCAGTAATTAAGGTATTTGCCCAGGAAACCGTTAACACTTCCGGAAAATCAGTTACAAAAATAGAAGACACCACTGCTGTTAAGGAAAAGAAAGAACCTTTTGCTTTTGGCGACTTTACCTGGCTCAATGGAAATGACCGCAGGCACAAAGCATTGCTGGACACCAAATATTTTACCGGCCGTTTCCTGCTTGATTTTAATTATACCGCTTCAAATCATAACCCTATAGACCATACCGTAGTAGGTTCTACGGCTTTAGCCCGTGATCACGAATTTGAAATATCTACATTGGCTTTTGGCGGCGACTTCCATTATGAGAATGTACGGGCTAGCGTTTTAACCCAGTTCGGCACCCGTTCAACGGTAGTGCCACGAAACGACCTGAGTGTTACCCGAGGGCAGTTTGACTTAACCACTGCCTACCGCTATTTAAGTGAGGCAAATGCCGGTTACCATTTTAATGCATTAAATGGAATTAACGTAGATGCAGGTATATTCATGTCATACATCGGCTTGTTTTCTTATTATAATGCCGAGAACTGGGCCTATCAGCCATCGTTTACCTCAGATAACACCCCTTGGTTTTTTAATGGTATCCGGGTACAAATATTCGTGTCTGACAAACTTAAAATTGAACCCTGGTTAATTAACGGCTGGCAGTCTTACGGTATGTTCAACAGTCAGCCAGGAGTAGGTGGCCAGGTACTATGGCGTCCTAAAGAATGGTTTGAATTGTTATCTAATAACTATTACGGCGCTGATACCCAGGATAAACCCGGCCGTAAAAGATTTCATACAGACAATAGTGTGGAAGTGCGCTATTATAATAATCCAAAAGGCAGCTTCATTACCCGTTCTGCCTTTTCAATAACAGGTGACCTTGGTTATGAAAAAGGCGATGGTGTAAATGGCTTCAAATCTGACCCTGTTAAAGGGCCAGCCCAATATTTTATAAGTGCCATGGCTTATCATAGGTTATGGTTCGCAAATAACCGGCTTGGATGGACAGTTGGTGGTGGGTTTATTAATAACCCGGGCCGCTATTTGGTATTATATCCAACCGGTGATGCCAACCCTATTCCGGTAATTAATACCGGAGCTACCGGTTCACATCCGTTTTCGGCCAATCCTGGTGATAAGTTTCATGGTTATGATTTTTCAACCAGCTTTGACTTTATGCCCAGTGACTTTTTAACATTCAGGTTAGAAGTAGTACACCGTCATACCGATGTACCGTACTTTGCAGGACATGGTGGTGTTACCTCTCCCGACGGATATAATACCACGGCAGTGCCATCAAACTTTACGCCTGATTTAGTGAACTCAGAAACCCGTTTTATAGGTGCTTTGTTAGTTAGGTTTTGAGATAACAATAAGGATTGTGTTGAAAGTAATTATAACAGTTTAAATTGTAACCAGCAGTTGATCCTTTAAATAAAAGACCGGTGTTTCAGTTGAAGCCCGGTCTTTTTTTGTGAACTTGTTTTATTTTAGAGAATAGGGACTCTTTAAATTCTGTAGCTAAAAAACAACTGTGCTTCTTTTAGCACTAAAAAATTTGTGTCTATTGCCTTGCCTTTTACATAAGACCTAATAAAGTTTACTAATTTTAGGTGATAAAAGAAGTATATAAAATGATTTGTACAATATTTTAACAGGCTTTATCGCTTCCCGTCCCTTATCCTCATCGCGGGCAAGCGCATAAATGGTTGCTCCTTTTTTCTTTAATTCCGGAACAATCAGACCTGCAAATTCACCGGTTGCTCCAATCATCAGTGCTTTCATCTTCTTTTTATTATTAAGATTTAACAATGTCAGGCGGAAATTTATTTGCCTGTATGACCTTTTAAATAAATTGGCTTCGTTGTAGTTCTGCTTTTAATCAAGATAGTCAGGCGGAAAAACCTGCTGTCCGTGTTTTTCTGCGATCCCCTGCAATTTCTTTTGCATATCCGGGGTCATTGGCGGAGGAGGAACGAATGTCCCAAAGGGAACTGGCTTTGCTATCTCTTTAAACATCTCCTCTAAACCTGCCGGTACAACTACACACCATAAGTGTGCAACCTTGTCGGTTTTATTTTTGAAGCAATGCACCAGCCCGCCCAAAGGGATATTCACAAATGATCCTTCAGCCGCTGTATAGGTTCCGTTTTCCGTTTTAACTTCTACTTCCCCTTCAAGCACATGAAACGACTCCTGAAATTTAGCATGGGCATGTGGCCCCGGTCCGCCGTTTGGTGGTATCAGCATGTCAATAACCGCGTAAGCGCCTTCTGTTTCTTTACCGGTGATTACCATGCGATAGGAATCACCCACCACGGATAAACCTTGTCCATCCTTTGGTGTTACGATTTTAACTGGTTTTTTTAAGCTTTCCATTGTAGTATTATATTATTGTTATTGGTGTTGTAAATATATTTGATAACTTGTTAAATGGTTCTATCGGACAAATCCATAATTTAAGGGCATCTCTAAAAACGCTCCTTTTCCTCTCCAATGGAGAGGAATTAAAGGTGAGGCCAAACAAATAATACGGGTTTTTAGAGATGCCCTTAAATCAAACTATAAACACGGCTTTGCCCAAAATACCGCCCCTGGGGACTTCGGTATAAGCCTCTTTAAAGGCCTTGATCGGATAAGTTCGGCTAACCTCGATATCCATACCTTTGGCGGCATAATCGGCTAAAGTTTTTAAATAGTCCGGATTGGGTTTTAGCAGCAGCACTTCGTACTTCTTCGGTAAAAAAAGGTTATGAACAAAAGATCCGATTATCTCTTTGATACCGGGCACGGTATTCAAATAAGTTGATGCCGGCTTCATTATTTTTTTCGCCTTATCAAAGGGTATTTTGCCAGACAGGTCAATGAGCACATCGTATTGTTTTTTACTTTCCAGAATATCAGTTTGATTATAGTCTGTCACGAAATCACTTCCCCATTTTTTGGCTAATTCAATGCCTTTTCCGCTTACAACCGAGGTAATAACTGCGCCCTGTTTCTTTGCTATTTGAATTGCAAACATCCCAATACCACCAGAGGCACCATTTATCAACACTTCAAAACCCGATCGAAGCTTCACCAGTTTCTCAAATATCTGGATAGCTGCAGATCCTACAATTGGCATTGCAGCCGCCTGCTCAAATGATATGTTACCTGGTTTTACGGCAATGTCTTTTTCGGAAGCTACAAGAAATTCCGATAATGCGCCGCCTTTAAAAACATCTACTATTCCAAATACTTCATCTCCTTGTTTGAAATTTTTGACAGCGCTGCCCGCCCTTTCAACTATTCCAGAAAAATCCATGCCCACGCTTTTTGGAAATTTTGTACCCAACTGCATTTTCATTTCGCCTTCGCGGATCTTCCAGTCAAGCGGGTTTATCGATACGGATTTTACTTTTACAAGTACTTTATCATTACTTGTATCCGGAACTGGGACTTCGGCCATTTTTAGTACCGACGGACCGCCAAACTGATCATAGATGATAGATCTCATAATAATTTATTTTGTTTTATCTCCACTGTACATTCCATTTGTCGAATAGAGACAGGGCTTTTGTCTGTTATAAATAGTACCACGGCACTGGTTTGAAGTGCGTTTAGCAACACTTTTTCCTGTTCAATAAACAGGCTTTCACCTTTCGTTAATTCTATATCTGCATTTACCCGGATATGACCGTTAAAAACAGTAAATTATTTATCGCCCTACTGCCCGTCATTAGGGCCATTACCAGGTGGTTTTGAGGCTTAAGCCTCCCTTTGTGTAGGGCGTTAAAATCCTTTTCATTTCTTTATCTTTTGTTTGATACAAAATTCATAAAAAGGATAAGTTCAAAATAGTTATAATAGGCTTAAAAATAGTCCGATCAGACGGAAGAGTATTTCTTAGGATTAAGGCCGTAATGTTTTTCAAAGACCCGGCCAAAGTGACTTAAATTCGTAAAACCGAGCTCATGCCCCGCTTCAGAAACAGAGACACCACCATGTTTTAACAAAAATGCGGCTTCGTCCATACGTGCCTTTTGAAAATAGTTAAAAATGCTCTCTCCAAATACTTGTTTGAACAGGCCTTTCATTTTTGTTTCACTTAACCCGGCCATTTGAGCGAGTTCTGCCAAACGAGGGGGCCTGCTTAAATCAGCAAGCAAGGCTGTTCTGATTAGGTACAGCTTTTCAATTTCCGCTTTGTGTATGGGGCTATGATTTATAGTTTCCCTTTTTAATAGTTGTTCAAACACCAGGTAAAGCAGTTCCTCTATTTTGATCCTGTGGTAAAAGTCGCTTAACTGGTTCTCTTCACCGGCGTCAGTAAGTTGCTTCAGTAGTTTCTGAACATTAGTGCCCATCGTTTCGTGAAACAGAAAATCAGCTGAACCACTGACAATGGTTTGCACTACAGAATTTGGCTTTTTAATCCTTAAAATCTCTTTAAGCCGCGTAGCCCTGATTCCAATAACGGTAAAGTAAATATTGGTGTTAGCAGGAAAACGTATAACAGACTCCAGATCAGAAGACGCGATCTGGATAGCATACGCTGAGTTTCTTGAGATATGAAAATGATTTTTGCCTGCGGTTGTTGAACTTACGGATTCTTCATTGCTGTTGAATATGATACTGACAAGGTCTGTAGGATTGATGACTGCATTTCGCTTCAGAAAAAAATCTTCTTTCAGCTTATAACGATGAATGAGCAACTTATAATCTGGTTCGAGATTGAATATCCTGATATTTCCTTCTCCCAGAGATGCCGGAATAGCCAACTTGTTGCCTTGAACCGGAACCTTGAACCTCTCAGCAAAGCTGGTAAGAAAATTAAAATCCTGTTCGGGTGCAAATTCAAATAGCATGTACAACAAAATTAGTTTTTAAAGAACAAACTTTTTAATAACTAATTTACTTGATACTGTTTTCATGAAATTTACTATTTGATAGAAATGAAAAAGACCCTTAGTGATATTGCTAAGGGCCTTTGCTCCCGAAGCTGGTCGTTTTTCGAAGCACTTTTTAGAAAGCTTAAAGACGATAGCGCATTTTCGACCTAGACTCCCTTAGATTCGAATCCAATAAAGATCACATTTTAAGTTAAAAGCCTTTAGTCGTAAGCCTGAAGGTTTTCTTGTTCTTGATTTGCTACGGCACAGGCCGCCCGAAAAACAAAACATATCCATCAGGATCAATAACTTCAAATCCGCGTAGCCCATCCTCGTCATTCAGCAAAGGCTGACCAAATAGCACACCGGCCGAACGATATTCCTCAAACAAAGTGTCGGAGTCTGCGGCTGAAATATATGCGTCCCAGCGTGCCCAGTTATGAAGCATACGATTAGGAAGCGGTTTTACATCAGCAGCATTTCCTTTAAGCATAATAGCGATATGCTCTCGGCCAACTATAGCAAAAAATGGATCTTCATCAGGGCCAATGTGTCTAACCTCAAATCCAAGTTTATCGACATAAAATGAAACCGAAGTCTTTAAGCTTTCAACAATAAAAAAAGGCGAAATGTAGGTGAGATTTGTCATCGCTTCATTTTTTTGTTTCAAGGGTAAAATCGAAAGATGCTAAGATCATCAATTATTTTCAAAAAAATTTGCGTAACTCAAAAAAATACCGGTCAAATTCAAAGTCTTTCAAAATTTAATTAAATGAACACAATTAATCCAACCGGCATCGTCCGTATCGAACAACCCGGTGCGCCTAACGTATTGAAATATCACATGATAACGCTTAAGCAACCAGGACATGGTGAAGTTTTAATCAACCAAAAAGCCATAGGTGTGAATTTTGCAGATGTTTTTTACAGAAACGGGACGTTTCCAATGGAAAGTTATCCCGCACCGATAGGTTTGGAAGCATCCGGTGTAATTGAATACGTCGGGACAGGAGTAAAAGATTTTGCTGTTGGTGAACGTGTGGCTTATTATTCTCCGCCCGGCGCTTATGCAGAAAAAAGGATACTCAAGGCAAGTGAAATATTTAAACTGCCCGATGATATTTCTTTTGATCAGGCTGCTTCCGTAATAGTGAAAGGGTTTACAGCCTATATGCTTCTTAAACAAAGTCATGAAGTTAAAGCCGGTCAGGTGGTTTTAATTCATGCAATGACGGGTGGGGTCGGCACTTTATTGAGCAACTGGGCAAAGTCATTAGGCGCTACGGTAATTGGCACTGTAGGGAGCGCGACGAAAAAAGAACTTGCTTTAAAGCGCGGCTTTGACCATGTCGTTAATTTGCAATCTGAAGATTTTGCTGACAAGGTCACCGGGGTCACCCAAGGAAAAGGTATCGACGTTGTATATGATGGCACCGGCGAAGCTACTTTTCAAAAATCTTTAGAGTTAATTAAGGAGGGTGGAAGTGCGGTATTATACGGCTGGCCCTCCGGTATGTCTAATGTAAACATGGATCTATTTGAGCAAAAGAACATCTGCTTTGTACGTGCCAGGCTCAATGATTACCCCGCTTATAAGGAAAAAGCAGGAAAACCGATTGCAGAGATTTTCGATTTGGTTCGAAATGGAGTATTTGATTTACAAAAACCATCGATTTATTCATTAGCCGATGCTTCAACGGCCCATGCCGATCTTGAATCACGAAAAACTACCGGTAGTATCATTCTTCAACCATAATCATTCGCTATTAAATGTCTTTGAATAAATCATAAAAATGAGATTTAATAGTAATAATACAAAAATTACATGAATCAGCCAATCACTATCTTCGGAGATGGGGCCGTCAGTGCGCCAACTCCTGTCATCTCTGTAACCCCTTTGTACTATCGGCACCGGAGCGTGGTGAGGACTTGCAGGTGCGGGTTTCCGCGCCTGTGACCAGGCACCAACTACCAATTATTGTCTTTGCGCACGGCTTGGGTTCTTCATTAGACGGTTATGCTCCGCTCACGAATTTCTGGGCGGCAAATGGCTTCGTTGTGATCCAGCCAACCTTTCTCGATTCAAGGACGGTGAACCTCAGTTCCTACGATCCCCGGAAACCTTTGATCTGGCGGTTTCGCATTGAAGATATGAAATGCATCCTTGACCAACTTGACCTGATTGAAGATTCCATTATAGGGCTTAAAGGACGCCTCGACCGAAGCCGCATCGCCGCGGCCGGACATTCGTTTTGAGCTCAAACGACAGGGATGCTGTTGGGCGCGAGAGTGATTGGGCCCGGTGGCAGCTTAGACCAGGATATGTCCGATTCTCGTATTAAGGCTGGCGTGCTGCTTTGCGCAGGTGGCCGGGGAGGTGAAGATCTTAGCGAGTTTACGGCCGAGCATCTTCCATATCTGAACCAGAGCTATGCCGGGATGACTACGCCGGCCCTCGTAGTTGCAGGCGATTAGGACTACTCTCCCTTGACCGTTCGCGGGCCGGGCTGGTTCACTGATGCCTATACCCTAAGCCCGGGCGCCAATTGGCTAGTCACGTTGTTTGGAGCAGAACATATGCTCGGCGGAATTTCAGGATATCTTGTAACGGAGACAACAGATGAAAACCCTGAACGAGTGGCTGCGGTACAGCAGCTTACCTGGGCTTACCTCCGCAGCGCGCTTTATCCCGAAGATCCCGCTTGGCATGCAGCATGTACCGAGTCGATGAAAAGCCAGAATTCGCAGGGTCGGGTTGAAGGCAAATAAGTGCTTGAAAGAATGATGTAAACCCGGCGGCATATTTGAGAGCATTTGTCCAAACTCCGCGTGTAAATCGACAGAAGTTGTGTTGTCGGCTTCCCGGTCAATTCAACCCAGAAGCGGCAAGAAAGCGGAACAGTATTGTTACAAAGCTTATTATTGCGGAAATACTGAAACAAATATTATCCACGGTTTGGAAACAACTAACCACGATTTGGAAACACAGGCCTTTTTTACTTGTCGGACTTTTGTATTGTAAATTTTAAATAACAGAAAAATGCAAAAAACAATTTTCATTACAGGGGCATCGGCAGGTTTAGGAAAAGCTACTGCCAAATTATTTCAATCGAGAGGTTGGACGGTTATTGCAACTATGCGAAACCCCGAAAAGGAAACAGAACTTACCCAACTGGAAAATGTTACACTTTTGCCGCTTGACATTACCAACTTAGCACAAATTAAAACCACCGTAGCAAAAGCCATTTCTTTACACAATATCGACGTGGTGTTTAATAATGCAGGTTACGGATTGATGGGCGCAATGGAAGCCTTTAGCGATGAACAGATCTTAAAACAGATTAACACCAATCTTCTTTTGGGCGTACTGCGTGTTACGCAGGCTTTTATTCCATACTTTAGAGAAAGGAAGGGTGGGGTGTTTATCAGCACCACCTCCATTGGCGGACTTTTTGCTTTCCCATTACACTCCATTTATCACGCTACTAAATTTGCCATAGAAGGCTGGTCAGAAAGTATGTCGTTTGAGTTAGGCGTACACAATATCAAAATCAAAACCGTGGCGCCGGGTGGTATCGCAACCGATTTTACCGGCAGGTCGCTTGATAGGAGTTCAAACCCCGAATACCAGGAAATAGAGAACAAGTTGTTCGCTGCTGTCGATAGCATGCAGTCTGCTTCGACTGCCGAACAAATTGCCGAGGTAGTTTACGAAGCTGCAACAGATGGCAAAGATCAGGTCCGCTATGTAGCAGGCGAAGATGCGAAAGCACTTTATGCAAGGCGTCTGGAAATAGGTAACGAGGAATTTAGAAAAGAGATTAGGAAACAGATCTTAGGGTAATTATTTTAAACATAGGCGGCTGCTCAAAAACCTAGCTGCCTGTTGTAAATTTGTAAAAGAAGATCAATATGCACGTCATTAATTCCATATCCGAAAAGCATCGTTTGTTATCGTTGCCGGAGCCATTGCACCCGCTGGTGAGCGTAATTCCCCTTTCGGATATACGTTTTACGGATCAGGCTATATGGGAGCACTTTTCTATGAATTTTTATTGCATATTATTAAAAAGGAATATTTCGGGAAAGACCAAATATGGTCAGCAATATTATGACTATAATAAAGGCGTAATGACTTTTGTCGCCCCTAAGCAGATCCTGTCACTCGATGCTTCTCAAACTGATATCCTAAACCCGGCATCCGGGTATGCACTATTGTGCCATCCCGATTTTTTGTACAAACATCCGCTTGCAACAGCTATCAAAAACTATGGATTCTTCTCTTACGATGTGAACGAAGCGCTGCACCTTTCTGAAAAAGAAGAAAAAAACATTGAAGAGATCTTTCAAAAAATTGACGAGGAATATCAGCATATAGACCGGCATACGCAGGATATTATTCTTTCTCAAATTGACCTGTTGTTAAATTACAGCAAACGCTTTTACGAAAGACAGTTTATTACCCGGAAAGCAGTAAACCACAATTTGCTGACTAAGATGGAACAGCTGTTAAGCGAATGTTTTGAGTATGAAGGGGCCTTAAAGAACGGGATACCTACAGTTGAATACCTGGCCAATAAGCTCAACCTGTCGCCACATTATTTAAGCGACATGTTACGTATGCTTACGGGGCAAAGTACCCAGCAACACATACAGGAAAAATTGATTGATAAAGCCAAAGAATACCTTACGGTAACAAACCTATCGGTTGCCGAAATTGCCTATCAATTAGGGTTTGAGTATCCGCAATCGTTCAATAAACTGTTTAAAAAGAAAACGAATATTTCCCCGTTAGGATTTCGACAAACTTTTAACTAACAGCCGGTGTTTAAAGATGAAACCTCAACATCAAGTAGATATTCAAGCGCAAATTGAAACTGATAGCAAAAATAACGGTCTTAGGAAGTACTACAGATCGGATAGGCACACTTTCCAAATCATTAAGCGTAACATGGTAGGGCTTATCAGAAGAATAGGAGAAGGAAATATCAATTCTGCTATCCGGAACAACCACTACATATCTCTCTTCTTCTGCGGGATTAATGAGCATCCAAAAGCTTTCCACAAAATCGGTAAGTTGAAGAACAGGTTTAGTTTCCCGGTATTCAAATTCAATCATTTCATTCAACTTAAATATAGACAAATGTAAGATGTTCTTTCTTATGCTCCATGTCAATTGCATGGACAGGAGCCCAACCAAAAATGTATTTTAATTTATTTTGAACCTGTTTAAATTTTATTTTTAAAATTTACAATGCTTCTTTTATGCCCATAAAATCTGTGTTTGTATTTTAAAAGCAGTATAAAATTTTAGTGTTTTTTATAGTGTAAAAGAAGTATAGAAAACAATTTGAATAAAATTTAAACAGGCTCTGTGTTGGAAATGCGATTATTGGATCAGTATTATCCCCGTACCGCCATACTCATAAAAACTATCGCATAAAAAATCCGGGTACGTATTGGGCTTTGCTCCTTACATTGTGCGGAATTCGAACAAATTTACCGAACAACTGAAATTGTTGAATGAGATAATGCCAGGCTGACCTATGTGTCCTTTCCAATAGAAACTAATATAAAAAGTCCTCTAAGCTGCATATTTTCCAAGCCAATTTGTAAGGCTTAAAAGACTGGCCAGTTCTATTTTTAAAATTTCTTAGCTTCTACTCTTTCTATTTAATATTATCACTATGGATAGCCTAAACGGTGATTGGCTAAAAATCCTTACAACATCGATTTAAGACCGAAATGCAACAGGTGTAAAAGTGGTTTGCTTTTTAAAGAAATTTGAAAAGTGGGCCAGGTCATCAAACCCTAAAGTATAGGAGATCTCAGCAATATTCCAGTTCGTTTGTTTCAGTAAAATCTTCGCTTCCTGTATCACCCTTTTACTGATGATCTGGGTTGTGGTGTTGCCGGTAACTTCCTTTAATACTTTGTTAAGATGGTTAACATGTATGGCTAAACGGTCTGCATAGTCTTTTGCCGTTCGCAGGCTTAGCCTTTGGTGCAATGATTCCAATGGAAATTGGCGTTCGAGCAACTCGATGAACAATGAAGATATGCGTTCGGATGCGTTGTGGGCAGCACTAAGGGTTGACATTGGCTGAAGCTTTTGACCATAATGTATAAGTTCCAGCACCAGGTTACGCAACAGGTTATACTTGTATTTATAATCGGCGCCCAATTCTTTGTGCATTTTTCTAAAGATGTATTCAATTTCCTGCTCTTCAGTGCGGGTAAGCTGAAATACCGGCAGTTGACCTGGTTGAAATATAGGCAACTCATCTAAATTAACACCCGCTTTATAGGGTGTAAGAAAATCTGCGGTAAAAATGCAAAACATACCGGTTTGGTTACTGTCCTCGGGCAACCAGTGATAGGGGATTTTGGGTGTTGCAAACAGTAAGGCTTCCCTCAATATCTATTACTTTATCTGCATATTCGGCCCTGCTTTTACCCCTCAGCCAGCCGATCTTGTAATAAGCCCTTCGGCTGTACGGCATAATACGGGTGCCGGTTTTCTTGTCAAAAAGCTTCTCGCTTTCGAACACATTGAAATGGCCAATTTCGCGGGCAATACCTTCCGGTACTATAGCACTGTTTCTTTGGTAAAAGTCGTCAAGTGAAGAATTGGTGATCATCTCGTGTTGCAAAGTTCAAATATAATATTTCCTTACGCCAGAATTATTTTCTATCAATATTAAGTTAATCCACCGCCACTTAATAATAATTGCTGACCGCTTACAAAGGAGGAAAGCTCGCTGGCGAAAAATTCGGCTACATTTGCTATATCATCAACTCCGGCCACGCGCCCCATTGGCATGAAATCATCAATAAACTTTTGAATCCTGACTTCGTCTTTAATATCTGTGTTCACTCCTGCTCCTTGTGTGGCAGTAGGCAAAATGGAATTAACGGTTATCCCTCTTTTGCCAAGCTCTTGTGCCAGTACCCTCACCAAATATTCGGGTGCTACTTTGCTGCCGCCATGAAGTGCATAACCCGGCCTTGGATAACCGGAGGTGCTGGAACTGATATAAATTATCCGGCCTTTATCGGCCACATAATTTGCAGCATATTGCATGGTAAAGAAAGCACCTTTGGTATTGATGTTAAATAACTGGTCGTATTGGGCTTCTGTAAAGTTGGCAACCGGTACGCCTACGAGTTCTACCCCGGCGTTTACCACCACAATATCAATTTTCCCAAAAGCTTCTTTTGCCGTTTCAAACAGTCGCTTAATATCTGTAGTTTTTGCAACATCACATTGTACAGCAATGGCCTTTCTGCCCAGTTTTTCAATTTCACTTACCGTTTTATTGGCCGCGGTTTCGTCTTTGGTGTAATTGACTACAATATCGGCGCCTAAACTTGCATATCGTTTAGCAATGGCCTTCCCTATCCCTTTGGCCGAGCCGGTAATGAGCGCTACTTTGTTACTTAAATTTGTCATAAACTTTTTAGGTTTAGAGCCGGTTTAAATTTCATTTGAAAAAATTTATAATACTTCTTTTATGCCCATAAAATCTGTGTTTATATTTTGTACCGATAAAAGAAGCATGTGGTTTTAGTGTTTTTGGCAGGGTAAAAGAAGCATAGAAAATAAACTGAATAAAATTTAAACAGGCTCTTGGTAATCAATATAAAAAGCAGGGCCAACTGTTAAAATACACCTGCCCCTGCTTTTATATCGATGCTATTATTATAATAACAAACCGCCCGAGATCTCTATACGTTGGCCGTTAACCCAGCGTGCATCTTCGGTACATAAAAACGCAACCACACCACCAATGTCCTCTGCCACACTTGGTCTGCCCAATGCGGTTACAGCGCTTATTTGCTTTTGCGACTCCTCACTTTCCCTAAGATGGGCGCCACCAAAATCTGTCATTACAGCGCCCGGGGCTATCGTATTGGCTTTAATGCCGCGTGCACCTAACTCTTTGGCCAGGTAACGGGTGAATACTTCTATCGCACCTTTCATAGCAGCATAGGCTGAAGACCTTGGAAAAGTGATCCGTGTGAGGCCGCTTGATACATTGACGATACCGCCGCCATCATTAATAAGCTGAAGCATGCTTTGAGTTAAAAAGTAAACACCTTTAAAGTGTATGTTAAGCAGTTCGTCAAAAAACTCTTCGGTTACCTCGCCTATCAATTTATATCCCCCAATACCTGCGTTATTAACCAAAAAATCGATGTGATTTGTGCCGAACTTATCGGTTAACGAATCTTTTAGCTGATTGATAAAAGAATCGAAGCTTTTGGTATCACCAGTATTTAGTTGCAGGGCTGCTGCCTTGCGCCCGCTTTGAAGGATCTGGCCAACTACATTTTGTGCCTCATCGGCTTTACTGTTGTAGGTAATGATAACATCGATCCCTTTTTCGGCAATTCTGAGTGCCATGTCTTTGCCCAACCCGCGGCTGCCACCGGTTACTAAGGCTATCTTGTTTTTGTTTTCCATCTTATGTTATATTTAATGATACAAAGATGGTAGGAATGGCAAGTTACTTGTTTGAAGAAATCAATCTGTTATTTGCGAATTTCAAATAATAGTAAAATTAGTATGAACTTTGTGAAGGACGAAGCCATACAAACTTTAGACACGAAAATCCAGAAGGTTTAAAGATTCAGCTTGTGGTCGGTGTTATCACAGTACCACCATAACAGATAAAAAGTAGTACATAAAAAAGCCCTGCACATAAGCAGGACTTCGCTTCCCAGACCTGGGCACAATTCGAACCACTTTGTGGAGCAATTAAACGTATTAAATCAAATAGAAATGATATAATGAATGTTCATCTTCCTCAGGTGCACGCCAAGTTCGCCGAATACATTATTTAGTTCACGACTACCTTCATATTCTTTGATCGGCTTTACAATCTGTGCTTCGGTGAAATAGGGGTCTTCATCGTTTGAGTGGTTAAAGTTAGGACTTTCAACCTTTAACCAGCCCGATTTTTAGGAGGCGTTACACAACGTTGGTGCTTAAAGAAGGAAAAATGACTTTAATTTGAATCGTTTGTTTCAGAATTACCCTACGTTTGCAGTGAAGTATATCAGAAATGGCAAGAAATGTTGAATTTAATGAGGATGAAGCTATACAAAGAGCCATGGAGGTTTTTTGGGAAAAGGGCTACAAGGGAGCTTCTCTTCGCGACCTGACGGATGCCATGAAAATCAACAGTAGCAGCCTTTACAACACGATAGGTGACAAGCATGGATTATTTGTCAGGTGTGTTCAACACTATACCGACTTACGGAGGAAAGATATCGAAAAACGACTAAAAAGTGCCGGATCACCGTTTACCATTTTAGTGAATTACATCAATGATGCGGTTGCTGTAATCATCAGTGGGGCGAAAAGTTGTATGGCCATCAAAACCGCTTTCGAAGTGGCAACCAATGATCAAAAAATTAAGGATATTTTAAAGGCTGACAACGACTATGCCTATCAATTTATATGCTTACTTATTACAAAAGCCATAGAACAGGGCGAAATGCCGAAAGAAGAAGATCCTGAACTTCTTGCAGATTATTTCAATAGCACCTGGACAGGCTGGAATGAATCCTACATTTTGCATAAGGACCCTGTCAAAATCAAAAAGATGGCTCAGTATTTTATTAAGCAAATTTCGAAATAAATTTTTTTATCACTTTCTGAAACAAACACTTCAGAATTAGTCAAGGATCGTCGTTTAGCAGTTATTTTGAAACAATCGACTCAGAATTATAAATTAAAACAAAATGGAAAACAAACAAAATCACAACACAGACCTCAAAGGTAAAAGAGCTTTGGTAACAGGTGGCACCAAAGGGATCGGAAAAGCAATTGCAGACAATTTATCAAAGGCAGGCGCTCAGGTTATTGTCACTGCCAGAAATCATCCTGGTGAAGGCAATACAGCGCATTATTTCATTGCAGCGGACCTAACACAACCTGAACAGGTTTCCAAATTGGAGCAAGACATCAATGAAAGGTTTGGAGGGATTGATATTTTGGTCAACAATGTTGGCGGCCTTACTACTCCTGGCGGCGGCTTCAGTGCCTTAACCGACGAGCACTGGGAGAACGAGCTGCAATTGAATTTACTGGCCGCAATCCGGCTGGATAGAATACTGTTACCAAAAATGATTGAACAGAAAAGTGGTGTGATTATTCATATTTCCTCAGTTGCCGGAAGACAGCCTTTGTGGAATCTCAATATGGCTTATGCTGTTTCTAAAGCTGCTTTAAATAGCTATAGCAAAGCTTTGTCGACTGAACTGGCCAGTAAAGGCGTACGGGTGCTGACAGTATCTCCGGGAGCGACTAAAACCCCACCAATGGAAAGATTTATACAGGATTTCGCTACATCCTCAGGAATAGCGGTTGAAGATGCGCTTCAACAATTGTTAAGTCAGGTTGGCGGCATACCAATGGGTAGAATGGCTGAACCTGGAGAGGTCGCATCCTTAGTTCATTTCCTTGTTTCACCGGCAGCTGCTTATTTGACTGGGGCAAACTATAGCATTGACGGAGGTTCTTTGCCTGTTGTGTAAATTCTATTACAAATAGATAGCAGACCATCAGGCCGACAACCTTTCGACCATCGGATTAATGCAGTAAGCCCTCAAGTTTTCGCCTTGAGGGCTTTTTCATTTTTCCTCTATCCCCAGCCCCAATAGGACTAAAATCGAACCATTTTTTTGAAGATTTGAGGCGCATGACATTTTAAATTATGACTCTATATCTTGTGGCAGTTCGAGAATTAATTAGAAGTTCAATATTTCCCAACGCTGCGTTCGAAAAAGGCAGAGGTCGATAAATAGTAAAGAAAACCTTCGTTTTCTTTACTATTATTTCATTGCGACAAAAACTGAATTATAGGTGAGTTTTATAGATAAATCGCCAAATCCGTTTATCAGAAAACCTTTCTTTTTTGATAAAGTTGCTATATCATGCATTTCTAACGTAAACCCTTGTGTTACTTAGATCCCTTAATGATTTCCAATATTCTTTCGTTATTGACAATCCACATACCCAGGCGCTCTTCTGTTATCCCTTCTTTCAACTGATAGCTATTAAAAGGATGCCCATCAGCAAATGTGGTTTCCATGTATCTGAAGTTGATACTTTCATTCTTTACTAATTGATGAGCTACTTCCACAATATGAGTAGATACCACAAAAAAGCAACTTCTGACGTCGGTAAACGCTGATATGATAGCTAAAGAAGCATCGTATGCATCTTTAACATTCGTCCCTCGAAAAAGCTCATCAAAGATGACAAAGACGTGCTTTGACTGGTTAACCTTTTGCGCTACCTGCTTCACTCGCAATACTTCCCGATAAAAGTGGCTGTGTCCCTGATCTATGTCATCAGATAAGTTAATCGTTGTTATAAGCCCATTAAACAGGCTGGTCTTCATATAACCCGCCGGAACCGGAAATCCTAACTGCGAAAGGTAAACTGCCACGCCCATAGCTTTAAGCAGCGTAGATTTACCAGCCATATTTGTACCGGTAATAAAGCAAATATTTCTTTCAATGTTGAAATCAACGTCATTACCTATGGGGTGATTTAGGAAAGGGTGGAACAAGCCCTTAAAAGTCAAGGTTGCTTCCTGACTTTCGGCTATGACCGGCAGTGTAAATCCCCTGGCTTTACTACTCGCACTAACGGTTAGATAAGCATCTAATTCGTAAGTAATATCTAACAGGCTTTTGAGATCATGGTGAGCTGCGTTTCTAAATAAGTGATCTGCTTTAGCAGTCTCTCCTGCTGTAAGCTTTGCCTTACCTTTAAGCTCGTTAATCCATGCAAAATCATCGCTTTGACAAGTATCAGTAATTGTTGACTTGTATGCTAACAGCAGCTTCGGTGCTTTTACTGTTAAATGATCTGCAAACTGTCTCAGCTCTTCCAATAATTTTAAAATGCTGAAGACGCCCTGCTGAATTATATAGTAGTCATTATTGCTGTTAAACGCATAAACGATTCTATTCAGGAGACCGATAAAAAGTGGAAACTTTTGAGCAGGGCTGTGTCCCTTTAAATAAAATTCAGCAAAATCACAGATGTTCTTGTCTATATTGAAATTTACTTCATTGTATTGCAGGTAAGCAAAAACAGCGATCCGTTCTTCAATTTTTTTTGAATCACTTAAGGCAGTACTAAACATGGCAGATAGCCTCTCTTGTCCTTCGATGGTTTGAGTTTTACCCAGCAGTGACAGGACTGATTGTTTTTGCTGACTGTTAGGAAAAAGGGCTAAATCCGCCAAAGTTTGTTTATCGACATCCAAATTCATGCAAGTGGTCTTTAGCTTCCCGTTAAAGATAGACAATTCTGTTGTTGTGATTTTGCTAAGGAACAGATTAATATTTTTATTCCATAAAACGGTCATTTCTTGATAATGATTTTTGCTGTAGTTCTAAAAAAATCAAAAATTGCTTCACCTTACTGAAACCTATCTTTTCTTCTTTTTGCTGTATTCCTGTAAACTCATTCCATTATTCAAAAGCAATTTTTCATTTAATTTAAACAAAGACTTAAAATAAAATACTTTGAAGCAGGCCAATCACGAAAGTTCTTTATTACATGTTTCATGCAAAAAGCAACCAATAACAGCAAACCGGAACCTTGATCCCACTTGAATTACTTACAGACTGGATATTAGGTTCGAGAATCTTGTTAGGTAAGGCAACAGAACTCGAACCAAAAATGTGCGTTATTTGATTAAAAATGCAATAAGTAAATATCAGCTTAAAAGAAAAATGAGGCTGTATCATAAATCATGATTTATGATACAGCCTTCACTTGGGTGCGCCCACCTGGGCTCGAACCAGGGACCAAAAGATTATGAGTCTTCTACTCTAACCAACTGAGCTATAGGCGCTGCTGATTATGATGCAATTTTACAAAAAATTGTAATGAGTTTTTCGCATCTGCCAAAAAAAGAATTATCAAGCAGGATAGGAATTGCATTTGAGAATATCCTGTAAACAATTGTGCCTGTTTTTGATGCTTCTTTTACCACCTAAAAATTGGTAAAGTTTCTGGATTTTTACCCCTGCTGATAGCTAAAAGCTGTCAGCCGTCGGCTTTCGGCGTTTTATAGGGTTTTTTATTAGCCCCACCTAACCTCCCCAAAAGGGAGGAACCAAAGTTTGATACCTCACCCAACCCTCTCCACTGGAGCCTCACCCAACCCTCTCCAGAGTAATGGCACTAACTTAAAATAAAAAGTGTATATTTGATAAAAAAGCGACATCAAATGACACCAAATCATTCATTGGACTTGAGTTTGCAATTGCAAAACTTAATCCGGACAGATCTTTTACAGCAAATCAGTATGGAATTTCCATTTAAGCTAATTGAAAGTAACAACAACAAAGAAGGCCCCAAAAAGCGAGACCGGATTTTTAATGATGGAAACACCCTGCTTACCATGTTGGTTACTGCTGTCAATGAAGATAAATCGCTAAAACAATCGGTTAACATATTTAAAGAGATATTTGAAAGCCGGGGTGAGCATATAGTGGAAAGGGAAAGGAAGGAGTTAGAAAGTAAACGCCTGATAGATAGTACTATTAATAAAAAGATGGGGCGTCCCAAACTTTACCAGTCGCAATTATCCAAGAGTAAGACACAACCGGTATCAGATAATACAGCTGCTTACACTAAAGCGCGTCAACGCCTGGGGTATAGTTTAGTGCAACAGGTATTTGATTACTCAAAGGATTTCACCAGTATCGAGCAGCCACTTTGGCACGGAATGAAAGCTTATAATACAGACGGCACTTATTGCCAAATGCAAGATAGTGAGGAACTCCGCAAAAAATACTATGTAAAAGAACGAGATGGTTCTTATCCGCAACTATTATTACAAGGTATAGTTCAGCAAGGGACTGGACAGATAATTTGTTTTGAGATAGGTACCCGCCATCAATCGGAACTGGAACTGATTGCAAAACAAATCGACCAACTGCCCGAAGGCAGTTTGTTGCTGGCAGACGATTTATATAATAGCTATGCTGTATTCGCCATGATACAACGGCAGAGATGTCATTTAATAGTTCCCGGAAAAAGAGAAAGGGCCTATAGGGTTATAGAAAAAATTGCTGACGGTGATGAAATTGTGGAACTAAGCCGGGGGGATATACCTAAATGGTGGAAACAGGATTGGGCATTACCCCAAAAACTGCTTATGCGCAGAATTACTTTTCTGTCGCCTGCAGACGGAAAAACAGAATGGGTACATTATACTACGCTATTAGATAAACGTATCAACAAGGCTGATGCCATTGCAAAATATATCAGTAGATGGGATATTGAAATTACGGTCAGGGAGACCAAGACTTTGATGGATATAAATGTCATCAGGGGTAAAAGTGAGGATATGGTATTTAAAGAGATCACTATAGCGCTGACGGCATACAATATGATGCGGAAAATAATAGCAAAGTCGGTTGAGAAAACCGACCTTCCCCCCCAAGAGAATATCATTCAAGAATTCTTTGAGGCTAATAAGACAATACTTATCGACAAGAAAGGAAGAATATACAACCGATGGTCTCCAGGAAGATATGGACAGACTGCTCCATCAAATTAGAAAACAAATTATACCCATACGCCCTGACAGGCAATATACCCGAAAAACCAAAATTGGAAAATACAGAAAATATAAATAAAATAACTAAGTTAGTGCCATTACTCTCCAGAGGAGAGGGCTTTACTCAACCTTCAAACTCTTTACCGGATTGGCCAATGCTGCTTTTACTGTTTGTATGGTAATCAGCAGCACCGTTACCAACGTGAGCAAGGCGATAGCGATCATAAA